>Ga0129327_10001007_pt1 | contig 16877 bp, 11 predicted proteins | sample CPBDNA_6_FD_111799 | JGI IMG/M metagenome (GOLD analysis project Ga0129327, IMG submission 111799) | Freshwater to marine salinity gradient microbial communities from Chesapeake Bay, USA - CPBay_Spr_31_0.8_DNA | ecosystem: Environmental > Aquatic > Marine > Coastal | place: USA: Chesapeake Bay... | reverse complement strand
CCCCCCAACGCCCCCCACCGCTTCCCGTGCCACACGCGTGTCGCAACGACACGGCGTGGACATGGGGCGGTCTGCCCTGATCAAACGACGACGTCGCAGTCCTCTCCGGACCGGCCCGGTGCGCAGGTTTTGCAGAAGTGTTCGCTGGAGGGCTGCTGAAGGAGACCGGAGTGCATCGCAGCGAGTGTGAAGGACGATCCGTGGTCCATCCTGGCGGGATCGTCACAGAAGCACGCCCCGTCCCTCGCGACCAACCGCGGGGGGCACTTGATGCAGCCGTGCTTCGCGTCGCCCACATACCCCTCGTTGCAATTGCTGCTGCATTGGCTGTCCTTCCAAGCGTCAACGTCAGATGCGCTCGTGGCGGGCATCGACGTCCCGAGGTCCTTGCTGTTCTTGTCGACGCAAACACACGCCGCGCTCCCTTTGTGAGGCTCGCTGCCGATCGGGCACTGGACGTCGCAGTCGTTGCCGGTGAGCTGTTGCAGAGGGTCACACGCCCCGCGCTCGCATCCTTCCCACAAGCCCGGGTGCGACGCGACATCTGCTCCTCCCTTGCCGGCCTCGCGTCGTCTGAAATTCCAGATGAGCCCCTGCACCGGGCAGTGGACGTTGACCGGATCCAACGCCGCCGCGCGGCCCTTGGACGTGTCCAGCGTTTGCGCCCCTGTCAGCGTGTACTGACAGTCCGACCCGTACTGCGCCGGATTGTAACAACCGGCCGGTCTGCCGGACACGCTGTCGTTCACGACGCCGGGCAGCAGGCTCTGCATGCAATCAAGTCGCCCCTTTTCGGAGTAGAAAGGATATATGCACTTGCAATCGTCGCTCATCCGATCGAGCGCGCGTTGCTTCTTCGTTTGGAGGGAGCGCTCTGTCGTGCTTTGCATGTCGACGATGCGACCTGCCTTGTCGACCACGAAGCGCCCCGTCTTGCCCCGACACCCCGCGGGCAGGTCGAATGCGCGAGTGGCCGTGCTCGCCACGCAGCTGTCGAGCAGCTGCTTCTGCGGGTCGAATGTTTTGTGGCAGCGCGCTCCGTACCGACCCTTCGCGCAGGTGACCCCTTCTGACCCCGCGGCGTAGTTGTCGCACGCCGGCATGTGGGCGCACACCGACTGCAAGACGTCTATTATGTGCACGCCGTCCACCGGAACGACGTGCTCCTGCCATTCGATGTATGGGTTGTCGGAGGGCTTCGCCTCGCACGTGCCGACGGGAGGCGTCGGCGCCGTTGAACCGACCCCGCCCGCCTTGTCATCCGGACGCGGCAAGGCACCGTTGCTCGGGACGTCGGTGACGGTCAGCCGCCCGAGTTTGGTCGGCACGTCACACTCGTCTCCGGAGTACAAGGCCTTAGAGCCAGAGCGCGCGCAGCTGGTGTTGGTGTGCTTGTCCGGGCCAGCGGGCCATGGCCCCACGCAACGCTTCAGCTCTTGAAATGCGTTGGGCCGGAAGCGATGACGCGTCTCGTCAGTCCCGCATTCGATCCGCACGCCATCGGGCGTCCGTACGCACCGCGTCTCTCGCAGCGGAAACTCCGTGCTATCGCTCAAGGGTTGCGTGAACGGTGCCATCTTGTACTGCAACGCAACCTCGACGTCGCTGGACAAACCCTCGGGCAAGGTGTAGTGGGCGCCGTTCTGATACGCGGCGCACGCCGCGTCCATTGCCTGCGCCAGGGTGGTGCCTGTTGCTTTCGTGAAGGCTTTCTCGAGTCCTGCTCCTTCCGCGAACTCGCGCTGGCTGATCCACTTTTCTTTTTGGGCGTCGTACATCTGATCCTTTGGGAACCCCTTGCGCATCGCGTAATGCATCAAGCGGGCGACGGTTCCATTGTCGATCCTTTCGATGTTGAATATGTGGGTCTTCGCCCACTCGTTCCAGTGCTCCCTCGGCAGAGAGGCGTTGCTGGATGAACGCGCGGCGAACGCGGAACGGTCCCGGAGATGCGACGGCGCCGACGCGTGGAGGCGTTCAAGGAGTATCACGATGGCCGTGATCGTAATGGTCGCCGTGAGGAGGGATATCGGCGTCATCACCGGACACCGCTATCGCCTGTTGGCAGATGGGATAGTAGGGGAGGGACCGCGGCACTCCACGTCACGCCCCGTCGGTTACTTGCGGGAAGGGAGATAATTTTTCACGCGCTTCGCGACGCCCCAAACGCGGCGCGGGGGTTCTCCACCACACCCGCCGCGCTCGCAGCGCGCACACACCGGTGCTCATCGGATGTCGCTCGCGCTCGACGACCAGTTCATGCACGTCTTCTGCGATCCAGACGGCGGTGCGACCGTCATAGATACCGCCGAGGCGATCCAGGCGATTGAAAACGGAGTCGTCGAGGCGGTGCCGGAACGGTGCGCGGTGTGCCACGTCGGCACGCAAACGTGCGCCGACATCGACTGCTTCGCGCCAGGATACGTGAACAGATTGGAACCCTCGCTCTGCATCACGACGATCCGTCCGCGGTGCTGCGCGGTCGGAGATGTCATTATCGTCAACGGGTACGGTTTCGCGCCGGACACGCAGCTCTTCGCGGGGTTTGTCGCCATGGACGACATAGTGAATGTGAGCTCGACCGAGATCCACGCTCGCATGCCAGCGCTCCACAGCGCGTCGATCACCTCCTGCACGGTCAGCACGGTTCCGACTCGCGGTCAGGATCCCGCGCCGCGCTGCCAGCGCGTGACGCTGTGCAAGCCAGACGCCGCCACGACGCGTGATTGACGAACCTACGCGTCGAAGCATGGTTGAGGAGCCTGCGCGTCGACGCGTGGTTGAGGAGCCTTCACGTCGACGCGAGGGCGATCGCGACGCGCACCGCTCATCAAGAGACAGGGCTGTCTCCAAAAAGACACCGGCGTCGGCGGCCGCGGCGCGTTGCCTGGCGGTGTGGGTATGGGGATGGGGAGGGACGGTGGCGCCACATTGAACGTTTTGAATTCGCTCACGTCCATCCAGAACGTGTAGAAGTAGCAATCAACGAGCACCTGGACGTGCCCGTTCGCGCGACGAAGGACTACGGGGCGCGTGGGTCCAACACTGCGACGGGACTGTCCGTGCGCATCCGTTGCGGGCATGGTTGGTTTCAGCGCCCTTTGTGCGTTTTAGGGTCGCGAATCAGCAACACCAAATCACTTTGTATGCTTCCCTCCTTTCTTTTGAGGTTGAGTTACAGTACTTGCGTGTTCTCCCAAGAAATCTTTTGGTTATTTCGTTATTTCGTTCTTTCGTTCTTTTGGTCCTTTCGTTCTTTCGTTCTTCCGTTCTTTTTAACATTATGATCTTTTTTAATCGTCTCGTACTGTCATTCTCTTCGTTTGTTCAGACTGTGAGCGATGTCCCACACGTGTGTGTCCGACCCCAATCGTCGAACTGCTTTTTATGGACGTGCGTGCATCGGTGCCCTTTGGGTCTCGCTCCGCGAGCAAAAAAGTCGTCCCTTTAGGTACAGTACAGGACAGTCCAGAACGACCTTCCAACCTCTTCCATCGGGGAGAAGCGCGTCGCGTGCGAAAATGGCGCGGGCTGACACTTGCAGGATCGACAAATTCGTCTTCGGATCCGACGACGTGCGCAACTACAAGATGGACAAGTGTGTCAGCGACGCGTTGAGCGTCATGGGAGGCGACACCAAGCAGTGTGCTCGCCATATTGTCGCGATGACGCACGACCACCCGCAGCTCAAGGGATGTACAAACAAAGACGTCGAGGCGATCTGTCAGCTCTCGAAGAGCAGCTTCACCGTGCACGACGCCGAGCAGCTGTGCGAGGCGAAGCTGAACGCGGAGCGAGTCTTCTGGCAGAACAAACGCGCGTCGCGTCCGCAGCGTCCTGCGTCGGCGCTCGCCTCCACTTGCGATGGGAGTGGCAACGCTGGTGGCAACAGCGTGGGCAGCGGGGGCAACGGCAACGGCGAGGTGACCAGCGCGCACGCGACGGCGGCCGGCAGGTGGAGGAGAAAGAACCCGTCCTACTACGAGGGGGCCTAGTCGCGCGAGGACGGGGAGGCCGGGGAGGCCGGGGAGGCCGGGGAGGCCGGGGAGGCCGGGGAGGCCGGGGAGGCCGGGGAGGCCGGGGAGGCCGGGCGACCCGCCGCCCTCCTCCGTGGCTCAACACACGCGTATCCCCTTTACGAACCACGTGGTCGTGGTGGCCCCGTCCACGTCGCGCGTCTCCAGGGCGGTTCTCAAGCCCAGCGTCTGAAAGGTCGTCATGTAGACGTCGTCGTCCCAGGTCACGATTGAGAGATGCTTCTCTCTCCGAAAGTTGGCGTAGTCCGCCCTCATGACGCTGAGCGGTATGTTGTAGTCGTCGTTGTCAAAATCCGAGCTCTCTCCGATCTCGTACTTCTTCTCGTCCAGGAACTCGCTGACGAAGCACAAGAACTTGTTGACCGCCTTCTCCATCTTGCGGCAGAATTGGCACATCTGCGGCGAGAGGGTTTGCGACCGGTTCCCCGTGATGTCCATCTGAGCGCACTGCGTCAGCTTGACGTGGTAGTAGGAGTTGGCCTTGCGTATGAACGGCCCCATCCGCGTCAGCGCGTTCTTGATGAGCGTCGGGTCCGCCTTCTCGAGCCTGTGGGGCCACTCAAACGGCATGAGGCGACGCTCCATCGATCCCGCCGTGCTCGCCCACTCCGCGTACTCGTTCCCGCAAAAGAAGAAGTTGCAGGTCCACTTCTTGGTGATGGCGTCGAGGTACTTGCGCGCGTACGAGAGCTCCTCACCCGTAAGCATGCATTGCAAGTCGGCCGTGTCGAAGCGCTTCTCGAAACCGCGTTTCAGCTCCGGCACGCAACACAGGTAGGCGTTCGCGATCGAGGCCGGACCGAAGGTCTCCTCGGGACGACCTCCGATGTTCTTCACGTACTCGGGCGGGTAGAAGCTCCGCGACATCTTCTGCCACGAGCTCTTGCCGTTCTTCGCGACGCCGACGATGGTCATCGCGCACTGCCAGTTGTCCAGCTCGCCGAGCTCGTACCACAACCGCGCCGTGAAGGCGTAGAACCACTCGATCGTGTCCACGTTCAGGTGCTGATCGTGAAGAATCTTGTCGGTCTCGGGACACTCCAGCTGGGAAGGGTCGTCCTGCTCGTCCCACGCGTTGAAGTCCTGGTCGAAGAAGTTGATCGCGCCGAGATCGTCGCTCGGTGGCTCGGCGAGCGACAGCGAGAGGATCTGGTTGTGGTCACGACGCAGCGTCTCCCGCACCACCTCGCGCTCAGCGTTGATCCGATCGGCGATGCGGGGCCAGAAGGCGCGCTCCGCAAACTTCCAAAAGGTGTCCTGTTTGAGCATGTAGACGCCGTCCCGAAACGCCACCTTGTAGCGATCTATGTCGAGGTCGGGCACCCGGGGCTGCACGGACTCGGCTATGTACGTCGCCACCTCCGGGGTGCGGTCGCGGTTGGAGACGAGCATCTTCCACACGTCATAGTTGCGCTCTGTGCACGCCTCCTGTATGTAGCGCTTCACCGTGTTGTCGCGCTGCCAAAATCCCGTCACGTACCCGTTGACGATCTTCTGCGTGAAGATGTCTCCACCGCGTTTGCGCACGCAGTTCCGCTGCATGTCACGCACGACCCAGCGGATCACGTTCTGAAAATCGTTGCGGTTGGTGTCCGTGAAGGCGGTGCTGATGCACCGAGCGGGAGCCGTCTTCTTCACCACATGCGACGTCTCCTCGAGCATATTCATGCGGGCTGTGCAGGCGATGATCACCGCCTCGCGGCAGTCGTGCATCACCCGTTCCGCGCGCTCCATGACATCCTTGGCGGCGATCGACTCGTAAGACTCGCTCCCTTCGGAGGAGTCGCTGAAACGCTTCGTTTTCTCGCACAGCATCACGAGGGCGTACCACTTGCGCTGCTCGAGCGCCGACCTGTTCAAAAATTTGGTGTAAAACTGCTTCCAATCGCACGTGATGGTCTGGTCTGCCGACGCGCCGTGGCGCTCGAGCGAGAAACTGAATATCTCATCGGGCGCGACGTTGCGGTCGAGCCACTTCTCTCGGCACTGGTCGACCCAGGCGTCGACGTCACTCAGGCGCACGTCCATCTGCGCGATGTCATCCGGGCCCAACGTGTGCAGCTCATCGTAGAGCATGTCGCATCAACTGTCGGACCGAAAGCACGCGCGCGCGAGTGGGTACACCGCGTTCTAACCCGTCCGTTGCACGCGAGAGCGCGCCCGTCCCCTTCCCCGAGTGGGCTGCGCGCGACGTGGGCGTGTGGCACCGTGGCACCAACGGACCGCGGGGCGTTCCTGCGCGTGTGGAAAATGCGCAATGTCGTGACGTTTTTCACGCTGGGACGCGTGTGTTTTTTTTGTTTCTTGCTGGCGACCGATGGAAAAGACCGTGCAGACCCTCCAGGCGCGGGGAGGAGCGCGTCGATTTCGCCCGCACGCGTCGCCGGGTCGACGGGTGGTGCAAAAAAAGAGCGCACACGAGCTGCGCGACCATCCCTGGCCGCGCGCCACCCACCATCCACCGGTTGATCATTGTTCCGTTCCCCAAGAGCCGATCGAACCACCAAGCTCGTTGCAGACGGAAGGCCGACCCTATCAAGACACCGCGCTCAAAAAAACTCTGGCAACGAGTAAGGCTGAAGCACGCGGGGACGAACGGACGCGTGGCGTTCGCTCGGCATTCGCGTCGTGAGCTCGCCCACCCGCGCCCCGCATGGACATTATCTGCTCCGGGTCGACAGGAAGACAGACGGGGCTTCGTCCCCTCTCCCAATGCAAGCCACACCACGAGGTAGTGCGTGCGCGGGGCTTCTCAGAGGCCGCGGACGCGGTGGAATACGCCAAGCGTCGTCGTCTGTGCGACGTAGGGTACACCCCACGCGCATCGCCCGTCGCCGGTCAATCGTCCGAATGGGACATGACGTGCGCGCGCCTTGAGAGCATAACGTGCCTAGGGGGAGGGAAATCCTTGGTAGAGGACGGCTTCAACCCGATCGCAGGCTGCGACGCCGACGCCGCCTCCGTGGCGGTGAACCACTGCGGATCGGAGGACGAGTGCCGCGCGTACGCCGCCAAACGCAATCTGTGCCAAGTGGGCCGATCACTGCACCTCACCCCTTCCGAGACGGATCCCACCAAGTACCTGGTGACGTGCCGCGCCTCCGCAGGCGGCGGTGTAGGCGACGGGTCGGGGTCGCCGAGTGCGCCCCCTGCCCCCCCTTCCGAAGGCGGCGAGCAGCATCCCGGGTCCCCATCCCCGGCGTCCGGGGCGATCAGCTTCGACGATCATGAAGCGCTCCTGTCCAACGTCAAACGTGCGTCGGGCGTTGTGTCGATCCTGATGGCCTGCGTTACGCTCTACCTCGTCGGGCGCTATGCGCGATTCCGACCGATCGCGCTGGCCGGCACGCTGTCGGCAGTGTCGGGCGTCGTCTGCTACTTGGCGATCGTGCACCTGAACGTTCTCGAGCAGGTGCGAAAGCAACGGGACGAACACCCGTGCCCGCTGGGCGACAGGTTCGACGTCGGTGTCAGGCACTGCGTCCCGATCGGCTACGGGGACAAGTGCGACGCGCGACAGCTGGGGGGGCAGACGTGCACCACAGGCTTCGTCTGCCACGACGGCACGTGCATGCTCCCCGCAAAGTCGCGCAACGACGGGGAAGGCTGCCGTTTCGACGACGAGTGCTACTCGGGGAAGTGCCACGTACGCAAGGGTGACTATCAGGGATTCTGCAAGCCGAGCAAACTATCATCGTGCTCACGCGCGCAGTCCTACGACAAAAGCTTTCGAGCGTGCGTCCCCGCTGACGGTTATGGCGCAGTGTGCAACCCGACCGACACGCGTCCGTGCAGCGGTGGCTATGTCTGCGACCCGACGGCCAAGCGATGCCTCGTGTCGAAACGGGAGGGGAAGGACGGAGCATCATGTCTGTCCGACGCGGAGTGCTATTCGGGCAGCTGCGCCTTCGACACGAAGGATAGGGTGCGGCGCGGCGTCTGTTCGTTCGGACCCGCTGCGATGTGCGCGGAAGACGAGGAGCTGCGCGGAAGCGCGTGCGTCCCGTCCGGGTACGCCAAGGCGTGCAACGCCTCCAAGACTGCATCACCCTGCGCGCAGGGCCTCGTGTGCGAACGTTCCGGGTCGCACGGGCGGTCCACGTGCCGACGACCGGCGCGAAGTCTGGACGACGGTGCGGCGTGCGTCTACAACGACGAGTGCGCGTCGCTGAAGTGCAACAAGAAGAACGCCGTCACTGGCGGACTAGGGTTTTGCGCGCACACGCCCGTTTCCAAGTGCGCGAACGGCATGGTCTTGTACAACGGCGTGTGCGTCGTTGCGGGGTACATGGGGAAGTGCGACAAGGCGGCGGTCGACGCTTGCCCCTCCCCGCTACAGTGCGTCGACACGGTGGAGCAGGGCATGCGGTGCACGTACCCGTACCGCTCGCGCGTCGATGCAGAACCGCCGAGGGACGGCCACCCTCCGTCCGGACCGTCGCCGTCGCCGTCGCCCGCTCCCCCTCCCGCGGCCTTCTCGCTTCGTTCCGCTGGCGGTGCGGGCGGCGCCCACGTCGAGTACGACGCGCCGTCCGCTTCGAGTGGCACGTCTTGGTCTTGCACCGTGAACGAGGAGTGCGCGTCCCTCAAATGTGCACACGGAGACGGCACGGGCCCGGGAAGATGCGTCACGACGCCCAGTTCGCTTTGCGGCAAAGCGGAGCGATCCGTGCGCGACGTCTGTTTGCCCGTGCTGTACGACACGTCGTGCTCGCGCGACGACCCGGGGGCGTGCGAATCCAACGACGGACAAAACGATGCTAACGCCCCCCCCTCGGCATCGCTCGCGTGCGTCCGCACGAGTCAAGGGGAGCGATGCGTGAGGGCGAAGAACTCTCTGCCCGACGCCCACCTCTGCCTCCACGATGCGGAGTGCATGTCAGAGAAGTGCCGGATCCTCAACAGGACCGAGATGGGCTTCTGCCACCCAACGAAGATGTCGGAGTGTAGGCAGGCGCCCGACCAGGAAGGCGCGACGAACGCCTACGAATACAACCCGAAGTACAGAGAATGCCTGCCCGTCGGATACGGCAGCGTGTGCGACGACGACCACTCTTCTCACTGCGCTGGTCTAACGTGCGCGCTGTCGGAGCTAGGGCACCGCTGCATGATGCCGACGAAATCGCTCCCGGACAGCGCGGAGTGCGGCTTCGACTACGAGTGCGCGTCCGGGAAGTGTGCCGGCAACGACATTCGACGGCGCGTGCGAGGGCTGTGCGCGACCAGCGCCGCCGGATCGTGTGCCGCGGACGAGACGTACGTTCGGCCGATCGACATGTGCGTTCCAGAGGCGTACGCGAGTCCGTGCCAGATCGACGGCGACTGCGCGAGTGACGTGCTCTCGTGCGTCCCCAACAACGTAGGCGGAAAGTCCTCGTGTCGCTTCACGCCCAAGTCCCAACTCATCGCACAAAAGTGCACGCACGACTCCGAGTGCGTGACTGGGAAGTGCACCAACTTCAACGGAGACCAGCGTCACGGGGTGTGCGCCATAGACGCGTGATGCGAGCCGAGCACGTCACCGGCACAAAAGGCACAAAAGGCACAAAAGGCACAAAAGGCACAAAAGGCACAAAAGGCACAAAAGGCACAAAAGGACAAGAGGACACGACGCCGTGCGTCATGCTCACCGGTCGACCAGCGTGTCCCTTCCCGCGTCGAACGTTTCGTTCCACTTGACCGGGCGCGTATTGAGCGCGCGATAGTGCTCATGTCTGAGGCGTTCCATGTCGTTCTTTCTGTATCGTTCGTACCGCGTCTGGTCTGCGCTGGTTATGTTGCGTCTGGAGAACTTATCTTCCTCGGCGCGTGCCTTTTTGCACTCGGTCGAGCGGGGATCCTTTCTGCACAGCGCCCTCAAACTCTCGTACCCACCGCGCCCCTTTCCGGACGCGTCGCGACCTCCCCCCCCTCCGTCGTCCGATGCCCCGGAGTCGGAGTCGTTCGACGCGCCGTGGCGGCCAGACGCTCGTGTAGGCGGCGCGGAGTCGTCGTCGTCGTCGCTCGCGGACGACGGCGTGTCGTTCTTGCGCGCGCCACTTCCGAACGTCATGTGAGGCTTACAATTCGTCACCGAGTCGACGCGGTGCGTTGTAGCGAAGCTGCTACGGTGCCGCTCATCGCCCTTGCCCTTCATCACCGGAAACTTGCACGTCACGGTGTTGTCGTCGTCGACGAGCACGGTAAACGATTCGGACGCCGCGTCCGACTTGCTGAGCACGTGAGGCCTCAACATGTAACAGAAGTCGTGTACCGGCATGGGAGGGGCGCCATCGCTTGGCGTGATCATGCACTTGCTGCCATCCGTCATCGGGGGTGTTCGTGTGCAGGTCCCTACTTTACTTTATGCCACGGACAAAAAAAAATGCAGCCGACAAGCCCCACGCCGCGCAACGCTGCACAGTGGCCGGGATCGGCGTGCGATCGACCCGTGCTGGACCGTATGACCGTACCCCCCCCGACAGGGTATTCCCGTAAGCACTCTCCGCCACCCTCCCTCGCTTTCGGAGGAGTGTGCTGTGCGGCGGAGTGTCTCCCAGTGCGAACCTCGATGGTCTGCGGGACTTGAAAAGGGCGCGCTGGAATAAAAAAAGGGGGACACGTAGGAGAGGGTCGCCCGACACCTCGGACACGACGAGAGCATGCCGACCCTCGCCCGCGTGTCTGGTTCGGGGTCCGCCCTGTTGTCGACCGACGACTACAAGATGTGCGCCGGCCCGTGCATGTACCATTGCACGGCCACGTTTCTTCGGCGCTGGATGTCGCTGTCCGTGCTCATGTACGTTGCGGCCCGCGTCGCCACGGACGCCTGGTGCCCATTCGTGTCCTCGCTCACACCGGAACAGAAGGCGCTCAGGTGTCGGATGCAGTTGAGGTGCGTCGTCGTCGCGTGCCTGTGCATCTGGATGGGGCATTTCCTTGCCTTGCGGAAGTGAGACCCGACACGGTTCACGCGTGGCAGAACGGCACCCAACAACGATGCTGTCAGAAATCACATCGGCGCGTCCTCAACTCATCCTCCAGCGCGAGTTGCACTTCGTGCAGTTGCAGAACACCGTGGATGCCTGAGCGCACACGGGCGACGCGCGGGTAGGACCCGTCGACGGACGTAGGCATCGGTGCAGACGCGAGCACGCAATGGGCAAGCGGGAGGAGCGCGACGCGGGACGGTCAGTGGGACGCGATGGGTACAACGCGGGCAGGGATCGCGGCCAGCGGACACCATTGGCGTTAGGGGAGGGTGCACTCGATAGCACGGGGCACCCCCACACACCTCGTCCGCACTTCGGGTCTGCTTCTGGTCCCAGACAACAGCGGAGCTGCCGCACGTCTTGCACCTGAGCGGCCCCTCGCCTCCCATCTCGTCAATATCCGCCATCTTCTCCTTCATCAGGTGCGTCAGCATCTCCTCCCGACGCTTCTCGTTCGTCGAGACGACCTCGACTATCGTACCACATGCCATCTCCTCTTCACTCATGAGGAGGACGTCGACGAGGGGACGGGTGGTGAGGAGAGTCGGGGACGCTCGAAGGTTGTAAAGGATGCAACGCGTTTTCTCCCTGTAAGAACGCGGGGACGAAAAACTGTTGAAAATGGTCTCTTCGAGGGCGACGCATTCCCTTTCGTTTTTTGCGAGTCGATAGTACTCGACGCGCATACGGAAACGGTGTCGTGGACACTCCCACATCCTCGGTTTCTTCCCGGGAATCATTCCCTCCCCCACCCCTCTCCGCTCCGCGTGACAGAGAGCAGATGGCGCCCCCAAAGACGGCGCGTGATACTTTTTTTTCGTAGATACCGCGCGTGAGCGGGAAGCGTCGCGACAGTGAAACTGTCACGTGCACATAATCTTTCTTCACAGTCGCGAAAGTGAAGCGTCGCGAAAGTGAAGCAGGTACCTGTAGTTCGACCCCGCGTGTGCACTGAACGCGGCGGAAGCAGGGTGGGCTGTACGCGAGCTGGCAAAAAAATTAAGTGCAGTAAAATACAGAAACGCTGGTTGCCCACGCGACGTTCGCTCACAATGAGTGCCCTAGCGTCCGGCCCTTGTGCAGCAGTCGAAGAGAAGGTCAAATCAAAACAACAACAGATAGAGCTTTACGCCGACATACACGGACTGTGGTGTCCCTCTCCGGGTGCCAGTGCTAAGGATCACCCCCACCAGCTCTTTCTGGTCGGGCAATGCAATGGCGATGCTGCAAACCAGCGCGTATCGCTATTGAACATTCTTTCCAAGTATACACTCGACGAGACGTCTGGTGAGGTTAACAGTCTCCGCACGCACAACGAAACAGTCAAGCGATCAAGTACGAAACAGCGTGTGTCCCGTTCCATTTCCTTCTCGAACGCTTTTCCGCCTGGCCATAAAACATCGAATCGCGAGTACCATGTGTTCCCTCGCCAACGCGTCGCACAATTTGTCCTAGAAGATGATCGTGAGCTCGTAAATAAGAATGAAACTTTTGACGAGACCATCCTGACAATTTGTGTGACACGTCGCACACCGAATTTCGCCCAGGCACAGAACCCAGGCGTAGCCGACGCCGACATGCCCGACGCCAATTTGTCCGACGCCCAAATGACAATAGCAAATCCGATAGGTAAAGTGACGGTACCTGTAGTAGGTCTGTTCCCCAACAGAGCGATCTTCCCCCATCAGAAGGTCATCTGTCAACAAGGAGGCAATGCAGCCCAACCACAATTATTGACCGCGCTCCCAGGTCGCGAGATCAGAATACAGTTTCCCGCCGCAGACGCAGGTGGGCACTCCACTCTGGACGATGCCAAGTTGCCGTCCCGCGACAGCTTGTATTTTCATATGCTGTTCGAAAACGTTGAAACGAAAACAAGAGACGACAGTGCATGGAAACTCATTTCGTTTTCGTGCAAGAGGACTGGAGTTCGGTGGACGATCGTGAAGTTCGATAAGGTCGATCGAACCCGCGACAAACGCATGTACCACCTGTACAGGGACGGGATGCAGAATTGGTATCCACCGGTGCTTTCCGACGACGACAAACCAAAAGGCGACCCCTTCTACCGCTACCAGCCCCTCAACTTTATCAACATCAACGTGGTGTTCGCGAACGTCTTCACAAACCTGATTGCAGTAACCAGAACGCGTTCGGACATCTTTGAAACATTTTACGGACACGATCTCAACGCAGACGCGCTGCAGACACGGGCGGCGAGACACCTGTACAACCTCATCAAATGACACCGTCAGTAGCCGGTCGTGCAGTCGCGGACGCCGCGTCCCGGAGGCCTTTCCACTCCGCTTCTCGCGTGGGGCAGCTCCGGCCTGCCATGTTGCAGAAGCCACACTTTCTGCACGCCGTCGATGAGAGAGAGTCGCACATCATGGGCCGCGAGACGCGGACACGGCCGAAGTCTTTCTTGATGGCCTCCGTAATGGTCGCGACTTGGTTGACGCGGGTCAGAAAGCTCGCGAACGGAGGGCACCCCCTTGTGCATGCGCCGCTGATGCGGATCGTGCGCAGACGGACGCTTCCTCGCACCGGCTGCTGGCCGTCGACGAGGACGCTCTCGCTCTGGAAGCCGATCGTGCCGTGGATGCCGACAGACGGGTCCGTGTTGAGCCACGCGCTCACCTCAGAGCCCTGCACGCGCATGACAAGACGAAAGGCGCGTAGAAGGGCCTTCTCCTGATCTGGGGACTTGTCCGACTCGCGTATGAGCGGAATCGCAATGGAGCAGCTCGAGGGGGTGTAGTGGAGGGCCGTGAAGGCCAGCGCGCGAATGCGTTGCAAAACATGGTGCACGATGCCCTTGTCACTCTGAACAACGTTCAGATGCTGCATGACGCTCGCGCACGACGAAGGGGTTGCCGCGTCGTCTTCTGAGTGCAAGTTGATTTGATGGGGGCGCGCAATGCTGACTTGGATCCGCGGCGCGGCGGGTGGATGAGGAAGAGACGGTCGAACTGTCATGACGACCCGCGCGTCGTTGGTTGTGGTTGTGGTTGTGGTTGTGACAACGACGGGAGGCGGCGCCTCCTGCACGCTGAGACGCCTCCCTCCGCGTTCCGCGTGGACTCGCGGCGCGGAGACGAGGACCGTGTCCGCGGTCTTTAGCGTCGCGGGTCGGTCTCTCACCACGCTGGAGGGGGGCGCTGCCGCCTGCGCTCTAAGGCGTGGCCCTCCGCGTTCCGCGTGGACGCGCGGCGTGGAGACGAGCACCGTGTCGCCGGTCGTTGGCGTCGCGATTCCGTCTCCCATCGCAACGACGAAACCCGGAACCGGCGCTGATCGCACCTGGACCGAATGATCGTGTTGCCGTCGGTTCACCACGAGCTGTTGCGAGGACACGAGCAATGTCCGCTCCGATGCGTTACCGACGTCGCCACGTGGCAGACCAATCGAGGACGGCGCCGGTGCAAGCGCCTCTTGCACACTTAAACGCCCCGTTTTGCGCTTGTCGTGTCTGCTTTCCACAGAGCGCTGCTGCGCAGCCACGAGCAGGGTCTGTTCAAGTCCGTTTCGCTCGGAGCGCGAGCCGGCACGTGGAAGCGTGATTCCTTCTAATCTAAGCTGAGACCCGTGCCCAACAACCGACGACCATTGAAGCGCAGATACGAGCAACGTTTTCTCCGACGCGCCGACGCCATCGCGTGCTATGACAACAGGAGACGGTGCTTCCTGCACGCCGAGGCGCCTCACTTCGCGTTCCGTCTGGCCTCGCGGCGCCGTGACGAGGACCGCGTCGCCGGTCGTTGGCGCCGCTGATCGGTCTCCCGCCACGACGGCGAGGGAAGGAACCGGTGCTGTTTGCACGTTGCCTACCCACTGGCGCCGCCCTCTTTCCGCAGAGCTCTGCTGGACAGCCACGAGCAAGGTGTGTTCCGGTTTGTCAACGCCGCCGCCGTCTGCGGCGACAGCAGGCGGTGCTGCTTTCTGCACGCTGAAACGCCGCCCTTCGCTTCCCGTGTGGACTCGCGACGCGAACACGAATACCGTGTCGCCGGTCGTTCGCGTCACAAGTCGGTCTCCCACCACAATGACGGGAGACGGAACCGGTGCTGATTGCACGTTGCCTACGTATCGGTGCCGCACTTTCTCCACAGAGCGCTGCGGAGCGGCCACGAGCAAGGTATGTTCAGGTTTGTCGACGCCGCCGTCTGCGACGAAAACAACGGGAGGCGGTGCTGCTTTCGGCACGCCGAGACGCCGCCCTTCGCGTCCCGTATCGACTCGCGACGCGGACACGAAGACCGTGCCGCCGGTCGTTGGCGTCACGATTTGGTTTCCCACCACAATGACGGGAGACGGAACCGGTGCTGATTGCACGTTGCCTGCGTATCGGTGCCGCACTGCCTCCACAGAGCGCTGCGGAGCGGCCACGAGCAAGGTATGTTCAGGTTTGTCGACGCCTTCGCTCACGATGACAACGGGAGGCGGTGCTGCTTTCGGCACGCCGAGACGACGCCCTTCGCGCTCCGCGCGGACTCGCGGCGCAAAGACGAGGACTGTGTCGCCGGTCGTTGGCGTCACGATTTGGTTTGCCACCACAACGACGGGAGACGGAACCGGTGCTGGTTGCACGTTGCCTACGCACTGGTGCCGCACTCTGTCCACGGAACGTTGCGGAGCAGCCACGAGCAAGGTATGTTCCGGTTTGTCGACGCCGCCGTCTGTAACGACAACAACGGGGGGCGATGCCACCTGCACGCCGAGACACCGCCCTTCGCGTCCCGTATGGACTCGCGACGCGGACACGAAGACCGTGTCGCCGGGCGTTGGCGTCACGATTTGGTTTCTTACCCCAATGACGGGGGACGGAACCGGTGCTGAGTACACGTTGCCTACGTATCGATGCCACACTCTCTCCACGGAGCGCCGGCTAGCAGCCACGAGCAAGGTATGTTCCGATTTGTCGACGCCGTCGCGCACGATGACAACGGGAGGCGGTGCTGCTTTCGGCACGCCGAGACGCTGCCCTTCGTGTCCCGCATGGACTCGCGACGCGGACACGAAGACCGTGTCGCCGGGCGTTGGCGTCACGATGTGGTTTCTTACCCCAATGACGGGGGACGGAACCGGTGCTGAGTGCACGTTGCCTACGTATCGGTGCCACACTCTCTCCACGGAGCGCCGGCTAGCAGCCACGAGCAAGGTATGTTCCGATTTGTCGACGCCGTCGCGTACGATGACAACGGGAGGCGGTGCTGCTTTCGGCACGCCGAGACGCTGCCCTTCGTGTCCCGTATGGACTCGCGACGCGGACACGAAGACCGTGTCGCCGGGCGTTGGCGTCACGATTTGGCTTCCCACCACAATGACGGGAGACGGAACCGGTGCTGAGCGCACGTTGCCTACGTATCGGTGCTGCACTTCCTCCACCGAGCGCCGCTGAGCAGCCACGAGCAATGTATGTTCCGATTTTCCGACGCCGTCGCTTACAATTACAACGGGAGGCGGTGCTGCTTTCGGCACGCCGAGACGTCGCCCTTCGCGCCCCGCGTGGATTCGCGGCGCGGAGACGAGGATCGTGTCGCCGGTCGTCGGCGTCACGATTTGGCTTCCCACCACAATGACGGGAGACGGAACCGGTGCTGAGTGCACGTTGCCTACGTATCGGTGCCGCACTGCCTCCACCGAGCGCCGCTGAGCAGCCACGAGCAAGGTACGTTCAGGTTTGACGACGCCGCCGTCTTTCACGACAACAACGGGGGGCGGTGCCCCTTGCACGCCGAGACGACGCCTTTTGCGTTCCGTGTGGACCGGCGACGTGGAAACGAGGACCGTGTCACCGGTCGTTCGCGTCACGATTTGGTTTCCCACCACAATGACGGGAGACGGAACCGGTGCTGAGTGCACGTTG
>Ga0129327_10000996_pt1 | contig 16927 bp, 11 predicted proteins | sample CPBDNA_6_FD_111799 | JGI IMG/M metagenome (GOLD analysis project Ga0129327, IMG submission 111799) | Freshwater to marine salinity gradient microbial communities from Chesapeake Bay, USA - CPBay_Spr_31_0.8_DNA | ecosystem: Environmental > Aquatic > Marine > Coastal | place: USA: Chesapeake Bay... | reverse complement strand
TACTTGATTCATCACCTGCATGAAGGGGTTGCCGGAAAAAAGACTCTAGTTTCCACAACATAAACCAAGTGGCAAAAAAGAAGCCTGCCCAAGTTAATTTTTGTAAAATTAGAGTCAATGAATTTGGATCCGACCCGATCATCGATCGCCAAGCGGACCATGTTTGGTAATGAGCATACAGGAATTGACTGGTGTATTCGGAAAAAACGATAGAAAGAGATAATGCCAATATACCCACATGTAAAAAATTACTTCCCCATTTTGAAACTTTATTCATCCTGGGAAGCGTCCACTCCAAACATTATAAAGGTAAAGTAAAACCCCTCCAATTATTATTAAAACCCACTTTAAACCCTTTCTCATCAAATCACCATTGCCGAGCAAATTATATACTGTCAAATATTGAATATTGTGATCGTCATCTCTCTGTAATGCAGGTCGATAGAGGATAGGATTTCCCTTTTTTTCTTAGAGCTTTCAAAGGGGGGCAATGAGTGGAGGGAGTGCAGTGAAGTATTATTTGTTGATTCCTTGATGTGATAATTGTCAAAATGAAGGAGGAAGAGCCTTGGGATCATTCGATTTGTTGAACAATAAATTAAACCGATTAATAAAGCGTTGGCTGTATATCCAACCAACTCCATTGGCATGTGAAATTTAATTAAGCAGTACTTTGTCTCTCAATCTTTTTTTAACAAAATGGTGGTAGGGGTCGGATTCGAACCGACGAACGCGCGAAGCGGGCGGATTTACAGTCCGCATCCTTTAGCCACTTGGATACCCTACCTTTTAGGAAAGAGGTCATAATAAAGAGTCAAAAATTAGAAGCAAGCCGATTATCTCAAAATTAATTTAATTTCGAGGCTTGCCTGTCATTCCCAATTACAGAATATAAATCACATGTTTCCATTCCCCAATAAAGTGGTGGTAGGAATCACTGGGGGAATTGCTTGTGGCAAGTCGACAGTTTGTAAGAAATTTGCAGATCTTGGCTGGCAAGTGGTTTCAACAGATTCCCTGGTTCACCAATTATTAGAAGATGATCAAGAAGTTATTGGTCAAATTGTAAACCGTTGGGGTGCACCAATGAAGGATGTACATGGAAACATTGACAAAGTACAACTTGCTCATGTAATATTTAATTCTTCCACGGAGCGCACTTGGTTGGAAGGGTTGTTACACCCTCTTGTGCGGGAAGGATGGATGTCTCTCGTTCAGCTTTCTTCTTATCGCAAATTTGTCGTGGAAGTCCCGCTTCTTTTTGAAAATGATCTTGATGCCCTTTTTACAAAAACGATTTCGGTCCATACTTCTTCGTGCAATCAGATTACTCGGCTGCAAGAGAGGGGTTTGGACCACGATGAAATTATCGCCCGAATCAATGCCCAAATGCCGGTTGAAGAAAAATCGGATCGTGCCCATTTTGTTATCTTAGGAGGCGGTGATCTCAATTTTTTAGAATTACAAATCAAAAACTTTTTAACTCATTTATAAATTCCATTCTTAAATAATTTGCTATGCCCACGAAAAAAACTACCAAGACCAGTCCCAAAAAAGTAAAAGAAATCGAAAAGGAGATTCTTCCCGTAGAAAATGCAACGCCGGAAGAGGTGAAGAAGGATACTCCGGTCGAGAAGCCGAAACCAAAGAGGGCAACTCCTAAAAAGACCAAGCCGGTGGTTACAGAACCGGTTAATGATGCACAGCTTTTCTTTAGTACTGACGGGAGTGAACCAGAGAAACCTGCATCGAATCCCTATGAGAAAGAAGAGAATGCTCCTCAGCCTCCAGTCGTAAAACCAAAAGAAAATAATACTCCCGAAACTAAGCCAGTTTCTGCACCCAGTAAGCCACACCCTCAGCAACCCAGGCACAATCACCCCAATCAACAGGGGCAAGGACATCAACAGGGACATCAACAGGGACAGGGAAATAAGAATTTCAAAAAACAAAATTGGCAGGATAAAAAAAGGCAAAAGAACAATAAGCCCCGCCCCAAATTTAAAAAGCCTCGCAAGTTACCGTTTGAGGATACTGAATCTAAATCTCTCGAACTAGGAAACTTACTTGAGTTTGAAGCATTAAAGACAGAGGAGGGAATTTCTACTTTAGCAGAACTTTTTGCCGGGTCGGATGAAGCGGCGATCAATTTTAATGAACTCTATGTACTGCCCCTTCAAGAACTGAAGGAAAAAATTTCCTCTTTAGCGGTGGAAATTGAGTTACCACCCGCTCCAATTCGTGAAGAAATTTTTGATCTTTTGTTTGAAGCCTGTTTAGAAAAAAAGCAACCCGTCGAAATCTCTGCTATTCTTGAGGTCACTGAGGACGGGCATGGTTTTCTACTTCAGGAAAAAGATAACTATCGACTCAGAGCACAAAGCCCCCTCGTTCCTGCGGTATTGATTAAACGATTTGGACTGAAAACAGGACATCTTGTGCAAGGGTTTATTCATCCTAAGATGGAACTTTCCACCTGCCCGATTGTAATTCAGATCGACAAGGTGATGAACGGTGACCCCGAGGAGGCATCCCGGATAATGCCCTTTACGGAATTAGTTCCCTATTATCCATTGGATCGTATTTATCTTGAGACAAATGCGGATGTGGAGTGGGATAATGTATCCATGCGTGTGGTCGATCTTGTTTCTCCGATTGGTTTTGGCCAACGAGGTTTAATTGTCGCTCCACCCAGAACCGGGAAAACTGTACTGCAACAGGCAATTGCGCGTGCACTTCGTGTCAATAATCCCAATGCTCATTTAATTGTCCTACTGGTGGACGAGCGCCCGGAAGAGGTGACCGATTTTCGTCGTCAGGTTCCCGATTCTGAAGTGATTGCCTCCACGTTTGATGAAAGTGCGGAAAGTCATGTTCATGCAGCAGAAATTGTAATTGAAAAAGCTCGTCGTATGGTCGAGTGCAATCAAGATGTCGTTATTTTACTCGACTCGATTACCAGGCTTGCCCGAGCCTACAATGCCACAATGCCCAATAGCGGGAAAATACTGAGTGGCGGAGTGGAGGCAACCGCTTTGCAACGGCCCAAACGATTCTTTGGTTCCGCCCGAAATATTGAAGGAGGGGGGAGTTTAACCATTCTTGGAACCGCGTTGGTTGAAACTGGAAGTAAAATGGATGAAGTGATTTTTGAAGAGTTTAAGGGCACTGGCAATATGGAACTTCACTTAGATCGTGAACTTTCCAATAAAAGGATTTTCCCTGCCTTGGATTTTGAGAAAAGTGGAACTCGTAAAGAGGAACTTTTATATCACCCTGATGAGTTAAATAAAATTTATTCTCTTAGGCGTTCCCTTAAAGGTGTTCCTCCGGTTGAGGCGATGGAGATGTTCATTCAACGAGTCCGTAAAACCAAAAATAATCCTGAATTTTTAGTGGGCTTGGGCAGATGAGCTTGTAAATAATAAGAAAATTTTACTATATTTTTACTTTCTTTTATTTTACTTTTCTTTTCAGCAATATCACATGAACCCAACGGACGAATTTATCCTAGACGCATTTAAGCAACAGGGGATGCTTTCCGATGAGGTTTTGGCAGAAATTACCGCAGAGGTGGAGGCAGAGGGTGACGCTTTAATTGGCGGGAAAGAACTCGCAATTATGAACGGCGTCCTGGCAAAAACGGGGATGCCCGAGTCAGAAGTGGTCAGTTTTTTAGCCACCGAGCTGAACATGGATGCAGTGGATGTTTCCCAAGTCAATCCAACAGAAGATATTATTGCTCTGCTTACTCCAGAGTGGGCAAGGCAGTACGAAGCATTTCCAATTGGGGCAACAGGTGCTGAGATTGAAATTGTTTTTGGAAACCCTCTCGATCAGGATGGCTTTGATAACCTGACCCATCTTTTAGGAAAATCAATTAATCCCAAAGTTGCATATCGGGGCTCGGTATTAGCTGCGATTGATGAGGCTTATGGTGCGGCCGAAGATCGTAAGATGAAGGATTTCTTTGGTGGGGTGGGGGATGATGATATTGAAATTGGCGATGGAGTGAACTCGGAAGATGTAAGCGAGGAAGATGCTCCCATTATTAAATATGTTCATTCGATCATTAAAGATGCTCTGGAAATGAGGGCATCCGATATTCATATGGAGCCCTTAGAAAAGAAGTTTCGTATCCGCTTTCGAGTGGATGGGAAATTACGTGAGCAACAAGATCCACCGAAGAGATTACAACCCTCCATCATATCTAGAACTAAACTGATGGCCAATGTGAGTTTAGCTGAAAAACGGGTGCCGCTCGATGGAAGAATCAATGTGAAAGTAGGCGAAAAAGTGATTGATCTTCGAGTCTCCACTTTACCCACAGTGCATGGTGAAAGCATTGTGATGCGTATTTTGGATAAGGAAAGTTTAAGCTTGGGGCTTCCCCAACTTGGATTCTTCTCTGATGATCAAACTACCTTTGAAAAGGTCATTACATTACCGGACGGAATTTTTCTAGTGACGGGACCAACGGGTTCTGGAAAGTCAACGACTCTCTATTCTGCATTAAATGTAATTAACAAACCGGATCGTAAAATTATTACAGTGGAAGACCCGGTCGAGTATGAGGTGGCCGGTATTAACCAGGTACAAGTTCGAACGGAGGTAGGGATGACTTTTTCGGCAGCATTACGCTCTATGCTCCGACAGGCACCCAATATTGTCATGGTCGGAGAGATTCGTGACCTGGAAACTGCAGAGATTGCGATTAATGCTTCTCTTACAGGACATATGGTATTCAGTACGCTTCACACCAATGATGCACCGAGTTCCGTTTCTCGTTTAATTGATATGGGAGTAAAGCCATTTCTCGTGTCCGCCTCCTTGCGGGCGGCTCTTGCCCAACGATTGGTTCGTTCGATTTGTCAAAACTGTAAAGAACCTTACACCCCGAAAGGTAGTGAACTCAATATTTTGGGAGTATCAGAAGACCAGGCCTCCAGTGCGACTTTTATGCATGGAGCAGGCTGTGCCAAATGTGGAGACAGTGGATTTCGTGGCCGAAAAGGTGTGTTTGAAATTTTTGTGGTCAATCAGGAAATTGAAGAAATGATTTACCATAATGTAAGCATCGTTGAATTACGTAAGAAGGCTCGTGAAATGGGGATGCGGTCAATGCGTGAGGATGGATTTAGAAAAGTGTTAGCGGGCGTCACCACATTGGACGAGGTCCTCATGGTAACCACAGCAGAGGAATAATAAAAATCATGCTTTTTGTAGATTACAATTCCAGTATTCGAGATATCTTTAAGCAAGTGGACGGGGTTTCCCAACACGGATTAGAGGAGTTGTTTGACGAGGAAGTAATCGCCGGGAGGCGATCTTATGCGGATTCAATTATTGCTGCGGGGCTGGCTTCTAAGGAAGACATCCTAAGCTTGGTTTCGGAGTTTTTGGGATATGAATTACAGGTCGGAGAGGTAACTGAAATTGAAAGCGAGGCGATTTCTACAATCGGAGCTGATCTGGCTCGTCAATACGCAATTGTCCCACTTTACCTTTCGGAGGGAGGCGTTCACCTTCTTGCTGCCGATCCATTTAATTCTGCGATTATTGATGACCTTACTTTTGCATTGAATCTCGAGATTCAATTAGTGGTTTGCGACCCAGATTATGTGGCTCAACTTTTGGATGTACACTATCCTCAGGAAGAAAGTTCACTCGATGATTTATTGGGAGATGTTGGCTTGGAAAACTTTGAGGGTTTAGATGAATCGAAGGAAAATGAACTAAGTGATGCTGCAAATGAGACTCCCATTATTCGTTTTGTAAACCTAGTCATGCAGCAGGCAATTCGGGCACAGGCTTCAGATATTCATTTCGAACCATTCGAGAATGAATTTCGAATTCGTTACCGAGTGGACGGAGCGCTTTATGAAATGTCTCCCCCTCCTAAAAGCTTGGCCCTACCAGTTATTTCACGGATCAAGGTAATCGCTGATTTAAATATTGCAGAGCATCGGATCCCCCAGGATGGGCGTATTAAAATGACCATTGAAGGCAGAGCAGTTGACCTTCGGGTTTCTACTTTACCGACTCAATTTGGAGAGAGTGTGGTTTTGCGTGTGCTCGATAAGTCAGCGGTCAACTTAGACCTGGATAACTTGGGACTCCCTGAAAATGTGAAGACCAATATTCGAGACGCAGTCCGTCGACCTAATGGAATCTTTATTGTGACTGGTCCAACTGGTTCAGGAAAAACCACTACTCTTTACAGTGCACTACGGGAAGTAAACACCATTGAAACTAAATTAATAACTGCAGAAGATCCAGTAGAGTATGAAATCGAAGGAATTATGCAAGTGCCCATCAACCACCAGGTTGGACTGGATTTCTCTCGTGCGTTACGGGCTTTTTTACGACAGGATCCCGATAAGATCATGGTGGGAGAAATACGCGATATTGAAACGGCGAGAATTGCGGTGCAGGCATCTCTTACTGGGCATGTGGTTTTGAGTACATTGCATACCAATGATGCGCCAGGTGCTGTGACTCGGTTAATTGATATGGGTTTGGAGCCTTTTCTACTTTCTGCATCACTGGAGTTTGTTCTCGCTCAACGATTGGTTCGAAAAATCTGCTCGAGCTGTAAGCAAGCATATGAACCTAAAAAAGAAGTCTTCCACAATCTCGGATTGAATCCAGATGAGGTAGGAGAACGCCAATTTTATTTTGGTGCAGGTTGTGCAGAATGTAATCAGTCGGGTTACCGGGGACGTACCGGTTTGTTTGAAATGATTAAAGCAACCGATGCCTTTCGGGAAATGATTAATTCTGGGGCTGCGACTCTTGTGCTCCGACAAAAGGCGATTGAACAGGGTATGCGCACCTTAAGGGAGGATGGGATTCGTTCCATCTTCGATGGAGAGAGTACGGTTGAAGAAGTCTTGAAATATACTTAAAACGATTAACATTAAACCATTATGCCTGTCTATCAATTTACCGCAACCGATCAGAATGGCGACCCTCAACAGGGAACCTTTGAGGCCCCTAATGAAGAACAAGCCTACGCCCAATTAGCCCAATACGGACTTACCGTCTCTAAGGTTTTACCGATACAGGAGCCCCCGCTTACTGCCAGCCCTGCCCCCGCTTCGCCTGTGGAACCCGAAGCGAAGGAATCCGTTAAAAAATCGAAAAAGAAGGTGAAAGCGGAAAAAGCCCCCAAGCCAGCCAAATCGAAAAAGAAGAAGAAAAAAGGGGGGATTTTGGCAATTGAATTGGGTGGAGGACCCAATTCCGAGGATATTTCTATTTTTACCCGCCAAATGTCTACCTTGGTTCATGCTGGATTGCCCTTGTTGCGCAGCTTGGAGGTTATGATTAAGCAGCAGGACAAGAAGCCAAAATTTAAAGCCATGCTCGAAGATATCTCCGAAAAGGTTTCCTCGGGCGGCAACTTATCGGACGGATTAGCAGGGTACCCCAAAGTTTTTGATAATTTATATGTCAATATGGTGAAAGCAGGAGAAGCAGGTGGGGTGCTGGAATTGGTGCTCGATCGATTAGCACAATTTCAGGAAAAAAATATTCGAACTATTAAAAAAGTTAAATCTGCCATGATTTATCCCAGTGTGATCATGTTTGTGGCCGTGGGAATTGTTACCCTTTTAATGATGGTTGTGGTTCCCCAATTTCAGACAATATTTGAGCAAATGCTTCGTGGAGCACCGCTTCCTGGGCCCACTCAAATCGTGATTGGAATAAGTGAACTTTTTTCCACCCACCCAATCCTCGTTCTTGGCGGAATGGGGGGAACTGTGGGTGGTTTGTTTCTTTTTAAGAAAACGAAACCGGGAGCAAAAGTTTTTGATTGGCTTGGACTTAATGTACCGGCGGTTAAAGATGTGGTGGGTAAATCAAACATATCTCGTATCACCCGAACCTTTGGTACACTGCTCAGTAGTGGAGTTCCAATCCTGCAAGCTTTACAGATCACTCGGGATACTCTGTCAAACGGCTTATTTATTAACGCAATGAGTAAGGTGCATGACTCGGTGCGGGATGGTGAGGCAATGGCGGTTCAAATGGAAAGAGAGACCGTATTTCCAAGCATGGTTACCAGCATGGTTGAAATTGGGGAGGAGACTGGAGAGCTTCCCGCGATGCTTAACCGTATTGCAGATAATTACGATGAAGATGTCGATAATGCCGTGGCGGGAATGACTTCCTTAATTGAGCCCGTTATGATCGTGTTTTTGGCAGTAGCAGTCGGATTTATCGTAATCGCATTATTTTTGCCAATCGTAGCGATCATCGAAACAATCGGTAAATAACCGAACTATTTGATTCTTGGTAAGTTGTTTTGTTGCCAAGTCTTTGCTTTTTCCGGATCCATTCGATTCCACGCTGCGATCGCTTTATTGACCGCTTGTTCTTTAGTCTTTGGATCCACAATCGATAATGCCCATCCTGCTGCCCCCTCAGGGTCACGGGTTGAGATTCGGTTTACGAATTCATTGACCACGGGGTCCATTTCTAATTGTGGGGGGAAAGAGTTTAACCATTCAGCAGTGGCAATGGGGTCAGATAATGCCCACCTGGAAGTTAGTTGTTTCATTCCGTAATACCGCTTATCATCCTCAGCTATTCGATCGACCCATTGGGAAGCAGCAGCAGCATCTTTCGTTACCCATTGGGTCAGTAAATTATCCATAACTCGGAGGGAGGCTTTATCATTTTTCATTGATTTTACCCACTGTGCGGTGGCAGTTATATCCTGCCTTGCTAATCGAGCCCCCATCTGTCCTAAAATCGTTTCGCGCATTCTTTCGTCTTCTTCCGGGAATTGGTTGGCCCAATCAATTGCACGGTCGAATCCCATTTCAGCATACTTCTGAGCAAGAAAAGTGGATGCCTGCCATCGTGCACTTCCTTGGGGTAAATTTCGGAAGATTTGATTCGCAGAATCAAGATTTTGTTCGGCTAAGCCTTTGATAACCCCTAGAAGTAGGGGATTATCCTCCGGTTTTTCACTTGAATTATTCGCTTTTGCCCACTCGATCGCACTCTTTGGGTCTCGATTTGCCCATCCGGCAAGTACTTCCGAAATTCCAAACCGTCTCTCACTTTTCGGATCCAAGGATTCATTTGCGTATCGTAGGGCTGCTTCTGGGTCGATCGCAGACCAACTCCTCATTAGTAACTTCATTTCCAGGTGGCGACCATACCCTTTCGGTAGGGCTTCAAATGCACTAATTACTTCAGTTACATTTCCTTTATCCATCGCCCGAACTGCATCGAGGTAGGCACCCATACTTTCTATCATGTCTCCCCCTTCCATTATCCTAATGAGGTTGGGTGGTAATGAAGGGTTGTTAATGCTTTTTTGAGAAAATCTAGTTGAATTAGTGGAAGACGCAGTTAGCGATTGCAATTTATTTTCACGAGATGGGGGTTGGAAAGAGGATGTTTGAGGATTTTTTCTTTTTTCTTCCACTTCGCCAACAGAATATTTCGGGGGAGTCGAAGAAGAACCGAGTTCCAAGCCTAAGTAGAAAATGGCGGCAAGCGAACAGATCCAGGGTAGTCCAATTTTTAAAAATAGTTTCAAAGCGGTTTATAAATTCAGATCTTTTATTCTGTTTACACGCAAAAAAAAATGCAAGGGCAGATTTGAATGAAAAATATTCATCTAAATGATGAACATAACGTATAATTATTTATATTCATATTTTTCATTTAAAAGTTTCAGTATAATATGCAATTTATTGTTTGATAAAGGTGTTTTAAGGAAACATTTTAATAGTGTTCTTAAAGGACAAAACTAAAACTAAACAAATAAATATATGAAAACAAAACTTAAATTATTATCATTAGCGAGTATGCTTGCCGTATCCAATATGAGTGCGATCGAAATCGGTCCTACTGGTAGCGGAGTTGAAATGTCAGGTTTCATTGACTTGTATTACCAAAGTAAAGATTCTACTGGAAGTGACACCGCAGGTCTTGGTCAGGTAGAAATTGATTTTGATTATGCTTCCGGTCCTGTATCCGCCTCGGTTGACTTCGATCTTGGTGGTGATTTCGCTACCAAAGGATCTGATGGTGTTGCCGACGGTGACCCAACTTTAGAAGAAGCAATCATCACCTACGATTTCGGTAATGGTGCTAGCGTTACTTATGGTAAAATGCTTTCTTATCTTGGATTCGAAGCTTATGACCCCATTAACATGTATCAATACTCCACAGCTTATGAATCCATTGATGGAATTTATGATGGTTACGCCGTGGGTGCTTCTGTAGACTACGCAAATGATATGTTCAGTGTTGGGGTTTGGTCGAGCTTGTCCAACAGTCCTGACCTTGAGTATGCACTAGCATTTACTGGTGTTGAAAACCTCACAGTTAAAGCTATTATTGCTGATTATGGTAAGGATTCTATCTCTAGTCTTAACTTAAAAGGTAAGTCTACTTTTTGGGCCAGTTATCAGCTTGGTAAACTTTTGCTCGCTGCTGAAGTCGCCGAAGCCGAAGCAGCAACTGCAACTGATACTGAGCTTGATGGTTTTCTTATCATGGGAAATTATGCCTTCACTGATAAAGTTGGACTTACTCTTCGTTACTCCGAGTCAGAAAAATCTGTAGGTGGCGTAACTAGTTACGAAGATGAAAAGATCACTATTTCACCAAGTTATGTTTTCAATGATAATCTTTCAGGGCTTATTGAATACAGTACTTTTGATTCTGGTTCTTTTACGAAAGCTATTTCCGATTACATGGCGGTTGAGCTTATTTACACTTTCTAGTCTTTCAGTCTAGTTCGTTTGTTTACAGGTGGGCGGTTTTTTACCGCCCACCTTTTTTTATTTAATCTAATGTTTTATAATATGATTAAAATAAATATAAAAAATGAATAATATAAATTGTAAAATATTTAATTTGTCTTTTTTTTGTTTATGAAAATTTTGGCACAATAAATGGATTATATTTGGCAAGACCTAAGTTAAGAATTTTTTCTTGGGATACCTAATAAATCTAAATCTAAAATATGTATATAATGAAAAGTAATAAGTTTAAATTAGCCCTTACGGCTTTACTGGGATTGAGTTTGTCAATGTCAAGTTTGCATGCTGTTAAAATTGGAGTTCTTCACTCTCTTAGCGGTACGATGGCCATTTCTGAGACTTCTCTTCGGGATGTGGTCATGATGGCGGTCGAAGAGATTAATGAGTCTGGAGGAGTTTTGGGCGAGCAGGTAGAGGCGGTAGTAGTCGACCCTGCATCTGATTGGCCTCTCTTCGCGGAGAAAGCAAAGCAATTGATTACTGAAGATAAAGTAGCGGTTACATTTGGCTGCTGGACATCAGTTAGCCGTAAGTCCTGCCTGCCTGTTTTTGAGGAAAACAATGCCTTACTTTTCTATCCCGTTCAATACGAGGGTGAAGAGCAGTCGTTGAATGTATTCTACACCGCGGCATCACCCAATCAACAATTGGTTCCTGCGGCTAAATACATGGCAGAGGAGATGGGATGTAAAAAATTCTATTTATTGGGTACTGATTATGTCTTCCCTAGAACTGCCAACAAAGTTTTAAAAGCATACTTGAAAGCTCAAGGTGTACCCGATGAGAATGTAATGGAGGAGTATACTCCTTTTCACCATCAGGATTATCAAACCATTGTCGCTAAAGTTAAGGAATTTGCCGCAACCGGAGATGCTTGCATTCTTTCGACTATAAATGGAGACAGTAATGTTCCTTTTTACAAAGAATTTGCCAACCAAGGTTTAACTTCGGACGATTGCCCAATTATGGCATTCTCGGTTTCTGAGGATGAACTTCGTGCGATGGATGTTCCTCCACTTGTTGGTCATTTAGCCGCTTGGAATTATTTTCAAAGTGTTAAAAGTGCTGAAAATGCCGCTTTTGTAAAAAGCTTCAAGAAGTATTGCGTAAAAGCTGGATTGCCTGGAGGTGCAAAACGCGTAACTTGCGATCCGATTGAGGCTGCGTATTTTGGAGTTTATGTATGGAAGAAGGCCGTTGAGAAATGCGGTTCCTTTGATGTGGATAAAGTTAGGAAAGCAGTTTACGGCTTAGAGTTTGATGCACCTGGTGGTAAAAAGTCAATGCATCCAACCAACCAGCATACACTTAAACCTGTCTATGTGGGAGAAATCCTTAAAAATGGTATGTTCAAGATTGTTTATTCAAGTGATGGGCTAGTTTCCCCTGATTCCTACAGTTCATACCTCTGGCCTGATGGAAATCACCCTAAACCAACCGGCGGCCCCAATGGAGACGGATCTTTGTAAAGCTTTTATAATCTAAACTGAAAACTTAGCGGGCTCGGACAGAGATCCGAGTCCGCTTTCTTTTGTTTTTAAATATTATTTTGAATCAATTTCATTCAGTTATTCCATTTGTTTTCCTCATCCTTGCCTGCTTGAGTAATTTGTTTGGGCAAGCCAGTGAACAAAAGATCAATGAGAGTGAACTGCTAAGCTTGTTACAATCGCTTGCGGTTGATGATGAAGAAGTAAGAGCAAATGTAATCACATCTCTGGCTAAATCTGGAGATCCTCAGTTAGAAAGGTTTTTTGAATTATATCGACAAGGTAGTGTTTATAATTGGCCTGACGAATCAGGAGGAGTCAGAATTGTAGTGAATGAGGAAACAGTCATGGACGATGACTTTAATGAATTTGCGCCCTTGTTTGAGCCTACAAGCGGAAAGCCTTTTTTAGTGGATGGAAAACAGGCAAAACCTGATCTTTTAGATTTGGAGGATATTAGCCCGGGGCGAAAAATAAGAACCCTTGTGAATTCGTCCAAATTTTTACTTAGGTTGTTTTCAAAAGATCAAGAAGTACGCAGTTCTGGAGTTAAGAAATGCGGTGATCCACCTTTTTTACCTGAAGCGGTTCCTTTTCTTAAGGAAATTATTAATGATCCATCTGTTGATGAAAAAATTAGATGGCTTTCGAAGGAAAGTATTTCCTTAATTCGTTTTTCTGGCAAATTGGAGGGCGAGAATTCTCTGACTGACCGTATCAATGCGTTACAGGAACTAGGAGAGTTGAATAGCTTGCGGGCAAATGCCAGAATCAAGAATTTCCAAAATGAACTGGATGAATCGCTTGCAAGTGGGACGATCACAGCAGGAGAAAAAAGAAAGTTCGACGATGAAATCGCAAGAGTCACCCGAGCGTTGGAAAGCCATAAAGATTCAGTTGAATTGGCAGGGAATTTATTTCGAGGTTTTTCTTATGGAAGTGTCCTTATTCTTATGGCACTTGGTCTAGCAATTACTTTTGGACTGATGGGAGTAATTAATATGGCTCACGGCGAGTTAATGATGATTGGAGCCTATGTTACCTATGAGGTACAGATGTATTTTGGGCATACTCCGGATACGCCTATTGATTCTTATTATTTTGCTGCTTTACCTTTGGCGTTTTTGGTTTCCGCCCTAGTGGGATTAGTCATGGAAGGGGTGGTTGTCCGGCATCTTTACAATCGGCCTCTTGAATCGCTTCTTGCCACATGGGGCGTTGGTCTTCTGCTCATTCAGTTAGTTCGCATTAGGTATGGCGATAATATTGGAGTGAATTCACCAACTTGGGCACGTGGGGGGTACGAAATTGCACAGGACATTATATTGCCCTACGCCCGACTTTATCTGATCGGTTTGTGCGTAGCCGCCGTAAGCTTTGTTTATTTTATTCTGCGCCGAACACGGCAGGGAATGTTAATTCGGGCAACCATGCAAAATCGGGATATGGCGAGAAGCCTTGGGGTACGTACTCGAAACGTAGACCGGTTTACTTTTGCTTTAGGCTCTGGGATCGCGGGAGTTGCAGGTTATGGGTGGACCATCATCGGTGGGGTAACTCCGGATATGGGGCAAACTAATTTTATTGTCGATTCCTTTTTGGTCGTCGTGACTGGAGGGGTGGGGGAATTGGCGGGGGTTCTATTCTCGGGTTTGGGAATTGGCGTTCTTTCAAAAGCAATCGAGCCCATGGAATTTGGAGATTTCGTGGTTGGACCAGTATGGGGAAAAGTGCTCCTACTTGTATTTATCGTCGCTTTCATTCAATTTCGACCCTCAGGTCTATTTGCACCCAAGGGTCGCCTTGCTGATAAGAAATGAAACCGGTAGCACAGCAACTAGTTGAGTCTAAAAGATCCCTCGTTTTGTTGGCCATTCTTGGCTTTTTCATCCTTCCGTTTCTATATTCGATTGATGTATTAAGCATCGGGCAAATCAATATGATTGGTCGTTATATGACCTTTGCCATTCTCGCCTTGGGACTGGATTTACTTTGGGGCTATGTCGGAATTCTCAGTCTTTGTCAGTGTACTTTCTTTTGTCTCGGGGCTTATGCAATGGGTATGCATTTGGCCCACCATGGTGGACCAGAGGGTATCATTGATGCGAATGGGTGGAAACTTCCGGCATGCTTATTCGTAGTCTACCCCTATGATGTTGGAGAATCCTCGGGCGATGCTTTGGTTCCTTTTTTTTGGAAGCCCTTTTGGAATCTTCCCCTGACCATTCTTCTTGGGCTTTTGATTCCGGCAATTTGTTCCTTCGTTCTTGGGTATTTTGTTTTTCGTAGTCGGGTGCGCGGGGTTTACTTTGCCATTTTATCACAAGCAATTGCGGTGGCGGGATGGTTGGTTTTTTGCCGAAATGATGTGAAATTATGCGGAACTAATGGACTGACCCGTTTTGATGTGATCGCACCCGCTGAATCGCTCACCACGTTTCATCCTGAAGATGCAAAGGACCAGTGGATTGCATCCCATGATGGGGACATGGGGCAGGATCTGAATGAAGATGGTAAACTTGATCAGTTGGATTATTCTATGGCGGAGGTCGGTTTTTCCCTATCTGAACCCAATGTACAATTATCCTTGTACCTCCTGACTCTGGCTTGTCTATTTGGATCCTTTTTTCTGTGCAAGTGGATTGTTAATTCACGCCTTGGCCGAGTATTGATTGCGATTCGGGACGACGAATCGACCTTAAATTTCTTTGGCTATAAACCCCATCAGTACAAAATTTTTGCCTTCTGTATTGCCGCCGCTTTAGCGGGATTGGCCGGTATGCTTTACATTCCACAGATGAAAATTATAACCCCATCCAATATGGAAGCTGTCCGTTCAGTGCTAGTTGTGGTATGGGTTGCTGTCGGAGGGCGTGGAACATTACGGGGGGCCATCCTGGGTGCCCTGACCGTAAATCTTTTGTATAACTACCTGACTTCCGATCATGATTATGGATTGTTCTCTTGGAGCCCGGATTATTGGCCAATTTTTCTTGGAATCGCTTTTGTTCTGGTCGTCTTATATCTACCCAATGGATTGATTGAAGTTGTTGACCGTTTTAGGGACCGTTTCGGAAATAAACCAAACACCAATCCAATTGAAAAAGTATGAGTGCGGAAGTTGAAAGCGGGTCTACTCATTCCATGGTTGAGCAGGAAAACTCGGCATTAAAGGAGTATCGTAATTTTTTACCCAGTAAAATTAAGAAGGATATCTGGTCCTCGAAATTTCTTCTGTTTGTGGAAAGCCTATCGGTTTCTTTTGACGGTTTTAAAGCAGTTGATATTCCCCACTTCGGAATCAAACATCGTGAACTAAGAGTAATTATCGGACCCAATGGTGCTGGGAAAACTACTTTTTGCGATCTGGTCAGTGGAAAGACCCCGCCATCAACGGGAAAGGTTTATTACGACGGCAAAAACATTACACAAATGGATGAGTCCGACATCGCACTGATGGGAATCGGGCGAAAATTCCAAACTCCTACGGTTTTTGACAGCCTGAGTACTTATGAAAATTTACTCCTCGCTCTGCCAGGAAATCAAGATTGGCAAGATAATCTCCTAAAAAGGGAATCTGAACAGGAAAAAAATCAGATTTTAGAAATCCTTGAAAAAGTTAATCTTTCCGAATGCCGTGATATGCCGGCAAAATCTTTGAGTCATGGGCAACGGCAGTGGTTGGCAATCAGCGCACTGATTATATCAAAGCCAAAACTTCTACTCGTTGATGAACCGGCCGCTGGACTTACTGACCTTGAGACCGAACGAACCGCCGATCTCCTTATGGAGCTAGCCGAAGATCATACTCTCGTTGTGATTGAGCATGACATGGATTTTGTCCGCCGTCTTGGACAGAAAGTAACAGTCTTGAACGAAGGCCGTGTGTTGGCTGAAGGGAGCTTGGAGGAAATGGAAACGAATGAGGAAGTTATGGAGGCTTATTTAGGAAGATGAGTGCTTTTCTGAAAGTAAGCGATATGGAGTTTGCTTATGGTGAGGTTACGGTTCTGCGTGGCTTAGATCTTGAGGTTGAAGAGGGAACTATTTCCTGCGTGATGGGAAGAAACGGGGTGGGCAAAACCACTTTTTTACGGAATGTGGTGGGCTTGGAAAAATCCTCCGTGGGCAATGTGTTGATGGATGGAACAGATATTACTCAAATGGAGGCGTATGAACGGGCTGCCCGAGGAATTGGATATGTTCCGCAAGGTCGGCAAATCTTTCCACTTTTATCGGTTGAGGAAAACCTGTCGGTTGGGTTAGAAGCCGCAAACTCTGGCGAGCGGATAATTCCTGATGATATTTTTACGACCTTTCCAGTTTTGGACCAAATGAGAAAACGAAAAGGAGGAGATTTATCGGGGGGACAGCAACAACAATTAGCAATTGCCCGGGCATTGGTGACTCAACCCAAGTTATTGGTGCTTGATGAGCCTACCGAGGGAATTCAACCCAATGTCATAACTCAAATTGGAGAAATTATTCGATCCTTAGTCGAAGAGCAAGGAATGACAATCTTACTCGTAGAACAATATGTGGATTTTGTACGGAAATTTGCTCATTCCTTTCAGGTGATGAATCGCGGTCGTTTCGTTGCCAAGGGGAATACTTCAGAACTCGATGAATCAATGGTTAAGAAAC
>Ga0129327_10000989_pt1 | contig 16976 bp, 20 predicted proteins | sample CPBDNA_6_FD_111799 | JGI IMG/M metagenome (GOLD analysis project Ga0129327, IMG submission 111799) | Freshwater to marine salinity gradient microbial communities from Chesapeake Bay, USA - CPBay_Spr_31_0.8_DNA | ecosystem: Environmental > Aquatic > Marine > Coastal | place: USA: Chesapeake Bay... | reverse complement strand
CGTGTCTCCTTGTGCTCCTGTTAATCCTATTACACCAGCAGTTCCTTGAACACCTTGAGCACCTGTTAATCCCGTGTCTCCCTGTGCTCCTGATAATCCGATGACACCTTGAGTTCCTGTTAAACCTATAACACCTGTTAGTCCCTTGACTCCTTGTGCTCCTGTTAATCCGATGACACCTTGAGTTCCTGTTAAACCTATGACCCCTGTTAGTCCCTTGATTCCCTGTGCTCCTGTTAATCCTATTACACCAGCAGTTCCTTGAACACCTTGAGCACCCGTTAATCCTGTGTCTCCCTGTGCTCCTGTTAATCCTATTACCCCAGCAGTTCCTTGAACACCTTGAGCACCTGTTAATCCTGTGTCTCCCTGTGCTCCTGTTAATCCTATTACACCAGCAGTTCCTTGAACACCTTGAGCACCTGTTAAACCCGTGTCTCCTTGTGCTCCTGTTAATCCTATAATCCCTTGAGCACCTGTTAGACCTTTGACTCCTTGAGCACCTGTTAATCCTGTTAAACCTGTAATACCTCTGTTCCCCGTTAAACCAATATCACCTATTAATCCTGCATCACCTTGTGTTCCTGTTAATCCTGTTAATCCTGTGAGTCCTTGTGTTCCTATTAAACCTGTCAAACCTTTATTTCCTGTCGCCCCTGATAAACCGACATTTCCAACATCACCGCTTATTCCTTGACTTCCTGTTAAACCTATGACACCTTGAACACCTTGAGCACCTGTTAATCCTGTCGAGCCTGTGAGTCCTGTATTCCCTGTTAAACCTATATCACCCAAAGAACCTTGAGCACCCGTTAAACCCGTTAAGCCTGTAAGTCCTGTGTTTCCTGTTAAACCGATTACACCTGTATCACCAATATCACCTGCATCACCAATATCACCTGTTAGACCTCTGAATCCAGCATCCCCTGTTAATCCTATCACTCCTTGAGAACCTATTAAACCTGTTAATCCTATCACTCCTTGAGCACCTATATCTCCATTCCTGCCCTCTTCTCCTGTCGCACCTGTCAATCCTGTTAAACCTACAACACCTTGCGCTCCTGTTAAGCCAAGTGTTCCTGTAAGACCTATCGTGCCTGTCAATCCTGTCAATCCTTTTGCTCCGCCAGCACCTTGTGTTCCTGTCAAGCCCGTTAAACCTTTATTCCCTGTAAGTCCCTTACTGCCTGTCGCACCTGTTAAACCTTGAGTTCCATTATCACCTTGCGCTCCTGTTAAGCCCGTTAAACCTTTATCCCCTGTCGCACCTGTTAATCCTGTGTCCCCTGTAAGACCTTTATCCCCTGTGACTCCTGTGGGATTAGTCGCGTTCCAAGTGATACTGACAGGTGAAGTTCCTGCATTAGTCGTTAATGTCATATTGTTTCCTGCAACAAACTCTATTGGTTGCTGATTTACAGGAATTAAAGTAGTTTGTCCAGAAACCGAAATCTCATACCAAAAAGAGTTCATACCTACTGTGACTGAACCACCGCCATCGTTGGTGACAGTAAAACCATCAGTAATATCAAAAGACATAGTATTGACATTATTTACTGTTAAAGAGTTATCTGAAAGTTTAACGGTGATATTGGCTGAACCACCACCACCTGTGGCGATAGTCACTTCTCCATTACCATTATCGGTTAAAGTCCCATTTGAAACATTGATGTGACGGACATTAGAAACATCCGTAGCCAAGTCTATCGTGCTTACACGCAACAAACCTGAACCTCTGTCTGTTCCTGTTAGTGGATATGTCATGGAAATACCTCGATAGATTACTCTATCTTATAGGGAACAGTCGGACTATAAGAAACCTCTCGTTCAGCACAAAGACTTAAAAAATCAAGCGGGCATAGTAATATCTGTGTGGTCGGTATCGGAAGAAGCAACATATTGTTCAGTCCAACCTGTGAAAATACCATCAACAGCGTTTCCTGCGCCAGAGAAATCGTAAGCCCCACCGCTATTGTTTACTACACGGAAAATAATAGATTCTTTAACAACTAAGGGGTTTTCAAACTCAAATAATTGATTGTAGGGGGACGAGGGGGAAAGTTGAAAATCATCCCATGCTAAAGCGATTTGACCATCTATTAGAATCTGATAAGTTATTCCTGCAACACCGTTAAGTTCAGCATGGCCGAACTTCTTGATACGCCAGAACTCTAAGTTAGGTCTTCCTGCCACCGCTACACTCGCTCCTGTCTGAGATGCCCCAGAATCAGTAAGATAAACAGCGAAAATATCTGCGGTTGAACCATCGGCTACTGTTCCTACGGATAACTTCTGCCTTTCGATAATATTAGCAGAATCAGCCTTTGGATAGAGATGCCAGGGTGTTATTAGATTGTTATATCGCATTAAAGCAGACCTGTCTCCGAATCGAGAACGAACAGGTCGTTGTTGAACGGGACTCGTTAAACCTTCACGATGAGCAGAAGTGGCCACATGAGTAGTAGTCGAATAACTGCTCGGAGGTGGTGGATTTGCATCAACCGCATCTCCCGCCATACTGTAAGGGGTTTGAAAACCCTTTTTACGGTAAGGTTGCTTAAGGTTGCGTTGTCCTCTTATTGGTTCGCCCATTTCTTTTCACCTTCTTTCGCTCAAGCGGAGCAACCACCTTAGCGAGAGCGTGGGAAGTCGCTGTCCGTATATGTTCCCGCAACCTTTTGGAGAGCCAACTCGCTTATCATGTTAATGATAAGGGTTCGACCATTGTTTGCACCAGCCGCCAACGCATTCACACAAGTCACGGTGACTGACATTGGATATTGATACAATACCAAAATTGGGGAGGGTAAAGTTAGCATTTTACTTTCTGAAAGTAAAGCAGGAGTTATGGAGAAAGTTTGAGAAGGAACATTGTTAGCACCCACAGTAATTCTAACATCGAACTCAATGTCAGTAGCCGTAGCCGCAATACCTGTCCCTAATTCATCTAAGAGAGCGACTTGAAGTGCATAGACTCTAACTTCTTCGTTGTTTGCTTGTGAAGTGGTAATGTTAGTCACACTTGTTGTTCCTGCGGTTGTTGCTGGTGCGAATGCTGCGTTCACACGATATATCTCTGGCTGGGGGTCTTGATTTGCCATTTTGTCATCTCCTATTCTATCTTTAATTGGTTGCCCTACTATTTATGCTTGTGCTTCTGGGGTTTATTACCTAATCATAATCTGACAGGGCGACTATAAGAATGTATGCTTGATTTTACTATTTAATCAAATAAATCTGTGTCATCTTGTTTATCTAAAGGTTGCAGAGATGCCATAGGCTCTTTTACATCCAAATGTGCTCGGATGACTCCCCAAAGTTTAGGTGCGACTTCCTTAATTTCTTCATCTAAATCACGACCTTCTTTCTGGGCTTCTAACTCAAAATATTCTTGAAACTTGGAAAACATATTAACAGTCTTGTAAAAAGAAGGGGTAAAAACCTTTTTATACGCTTTACCAATGTTATTGGCTGACCGTTGAGCCAAAACAGCCAAAACGACAGCCCCCAAATTAGTAGCAGTAATAAAACCTAACAATTGCCATATCCACCATTCCGTAGGTGATATAGCCAATGCAACACTTTGCAGAACTATTTCAATACCCAAAACAATTAAAATTAAAGTCCGAGCCGAAATTATGGTGGGGTCGGAAAATCTTTCCCAATCTATTTCATTATCCATTAAAGTTCCCCCATAGGATTCCGACTAACTTCGATGAGCCATCGCCCCTCAACTTCAACTTTACGGGCGTAAGAATAACCATGTTGATTTAACACGCCAAGAGTTTTCTTTAACCACCCTCGACCCTTATCACAGTAAAATCTATCTTCACGGAAGATACCTTGATTGCTTTCCAAGACAAACTGCTCTAAAGAAACTAAGCGTAGCCCCCCAACACGCTCCCAATGGAAAACAGGAGTTTCTAAACCACTTAAATCGGCTTCACCTACAAGAGAACCTGCAATCAAAGCATTTCGTTCCATCCTCAATCTCTCTTCTATTATTTCAAAATCCCTACTAAACTGTTTCGTCCAAAAATCAGGGTCAGCCTTAAACTCTTCATCTCCGATAGCCAAACGAGAGGATTCGTAAAAACGATATTCTTGAGCGACTAAATCCGCCGCAGCCCTTTCAGTTGCAGTTCCAGCAACTATCTCAACATCCTCGCTAGGGAGCACATCTAAAGGTTCGTCATCAGCATCCACTATCATGTTAAAACTCACTCTTATTCCGCACCCTTTACTCTTAAACCTACCCCTTCGGGTAATCAGTTTATGTCATTGAGTTGATTATTCAGGTTTTTGTAAGAACGGTAAGTGTTGAAAAGAGACAGGGAGAACCCAATAGTGATACCTAAGAAAGAGAGGGCTTCAATAGTAAAACGGGTTTTAATCGCTTTGGCTTTCTCGGAATTGTGATTAGATATAGCCTTTTTCTCACTTGCTCTCAAATCATCCATTTTACATCACCATTACTCATCTTTGGAATACATCATTCCTGCGATTAAAGCAATAGCCCCGACTGTGGCGATAACGCGAGTAGGTGCTCGCCCACTTGCTTTAAAGTCTGGAAGTTGCATGGCTCTCTTAAGGTAATCCATAAGACCTGTTCCACTTTCGTCTTCCTCTGCCTTGTATTTATCAGGCATAGGTTGTTTTCGGAGTCCGAAAGCGTCATAATACCAGGGAACAGTTGTAGTAGCAGCCCTAATACGAGCCTGTGCTCCAGGTAAAGTTAGTAGTCGAGTAATCCATTGGGGGTCTGCACCCGATGAAAGTCTCCACTTACCCGCTACGTTAGAAATAGCCCCTTTATCTTGCAGAGTGTAGGGCATTCCTTGTGGGTAGGGAGAGTAAGCGTTGCCGCTAGAATCTAAGGCGGTTAAGTAAGTCTTTCCTGTCTTGTCGTCAAAACCAATCGGCTGACCTTTAGAAGTGTAAGCAATTACTTCATGTCCATCTTTATCGTAGCAACGGCGAGTGTATAAGTCACCAGGGTCGCAAGTTATTCCATAGCCTGAAGTCATCTTAATCAATTTCAATTGTTAGTCCGACTATTTCAAGTCTTACATTCGGTTTTCGCAGAACCATTCATTCAAACCTGCTATTTCATAGCCTAAGTGAGCGAGGAAACCTACTAAAAATGTTCCAATAAAAGGCCACGCTTTATTTTCTTCTAATTTTTCACTAGGGATGAACATTAACGCCGTTCCAATACCTAAAGTTGTCATTCCTACTACTACGCTTTCCATTATTATTCCTTTTCTCATTTAATCACCATTATTTTTGATTTCTCAGCATTATATCTAGTTGAGTTTTAATTTCGCCAAGTTGAATCTTAACATCTTGCATATCTTCTTTGGCTTTACTGTGATGTGCTCCGAACTCATTTTTAACCTCGTAAAGAGAAAACACCATAAATCGGTAAAGAGCGTAAATAGCACCTAAGAGTAAAACCAATGGAAGGCCATAATCCTCAACAAGAGATAGTGCGGATAAAGCGTCAGCCATTATAAATTACCTCTTCTTCCTTGAGTTTTTAGGAACAGGGTCAAAAATATGGTCGTCTAATTCTGAGGGGTGACTTCCCTTCTGCATTTCACGCAAGAAAGCAATAGAATCTTCAGCCTCTAAAGCCAACTTAAGTTTCTCTAGTTCCATAGTGTGTCGGCGTTCTTCTCCATCTAACCGAATACTGTGGGTCAATCGTGCAGGGATAACATCAACTTCCTTCATCTGCTCTGTTTTCCATAATTCCAACATAGAAGTGACTATCAAAGTGGCTAAAGTGCCGATGATAGCCAATAAAGCAACAAATCCATCTAACATAGGCATAACCATGTCAGGTGCGCTGATACCCATGAAAATAATGGTCATAGCCGATAAAAGCCAGCACCAAACAATAGGGATTCCAACATATCGCATCATACTGTCGTTAAACGATGGGACTTTACGGCTTCCACTACCTCTTACCTTTAAACTACCCTGCTGGGCTTTCTTGGGTTTCTTAGACAAGTCCATGTATTTAAGTTGGTAATACGACTATTTCAAGTCTTGTTCCCGTTTTTAGTTTCTTCATCCACTAGATTTTGAATACGGATTTTATCGTCCAAGTCTTTTTCTAATTTCTTAGCCTCTTGGTCTTCGGCTACTTCATCATTGTAAGGTGCGTCATCTAACGGACTTTCTTCTCTGTGGAAATCCATTTCTTTAAGTATTTCCTCTCTATTGTTGTAATCGTCAAAGAACTCCTGCCTTACTGCTCTCTTTTGTGGGCGACTTGCACCGTAAAACTCGGCTAACTTCTCGCGCTTCTCATTTTCTTCAGTTTGAGAAGTAGCCCACTCACGGAAGAAATCAGCGTCTAAGTCTAATCCTTGTTTCAACACATCTTGTTTATACCACTCTAAGTTCGTGATAGTGACTCTAACACCTAACTGTTGAAGTTTCTTGGCTATTAAAGCGTCAATACCATCATAAAGCATATACTCAAAGTAGGCTTCGGCTTTATTATTCGTTATAGGGGTCACAGTCGCCACATTAGTTATGTTTCCTGAAGTCGGGGAACTGAAGAATAAACCATTGATACGAGAATTGACAATGAAGAAACGGTCTGTTTCACTATTAGGGATGTAATAGGATTTAAGGAATGAAGCCGTGTTCTGAGGTAATTCACCATTATCTTGAACATCGCTGTTAAAGGTTGTCGCCCCTCGACTCATTGAAAGCAAGAAACCTGTTCCTGCTGGCCCCGATAAAGGGAATATAGCCCCATCATCAACCATACCACCTGAGATAACCTTTGTTTTTCGATTCGCTAATCCAATACAAGAGTAAGCGGATTTATTTGCCGCAGAAGCGTAGCCATTAGGGAGATTGTCTTGTAAAGATGCCGCCAGCCAATTTATTTCAGGAAACTTAACATCTGTTGTCCCACTATTACTTATGGTGTTGTCATAAACAGTCGGTGTGGCTGTTGGCCCTGTTTGGATAGGTGCATCTGAAATAAGAAGGGACGGGCCGTTATCCGAAGTTCCCATGATAACATACAAATCTTCCCCATCAGTCGTGACTCGTTCAATAGAGATTACTGAGTTTAAGTTATCAGTTGTTAAACCCCCTTTAACAGTTCCAATGTAATCAGTCCAAAAACTATTCGCACCTATGCCTACTGCTAATCCTTCCCATCTGTCTCCTACACCCCACGCATTAGAGAAATCAGGTTGATAGACACCAAATAAACCTGTTCCACTCGCAGGAGAGTTATTCGCATTATTACCGCCTCCAAATAAAACTATGGTATTAGTCGCACTTTCACCTCCTCCTACTGCGTTCTCTTGAATCGCAAGTGTTCTAATGATAGATGGTGCATCTCTGGTGACACCCACCCCATTTCCATATTTAACACCGAACTTATAGGGGGTAAGAGGGGCGAAGCCATCCAAATCTGATTCCACCATCATACCGAATGAGCCTACTGCTCCATCTAGTGCCACACTCCCGCACATTACCACATTGTCGTTTTGCTCAGAATAGACTATATCACTCAATAACATAGGGTTGAAGCCCGCAATTACTGAATTGGGTAAAGCCGTCCAAGACCATGATGGCCTTGCACCAGCATTGACAGAACTTTCGTAATTGACAGTTCCATCAGTTCTAATACTAACGAACAAAGGAGTCATATTACTATTAGGAGAAACATTGGCTTGGTAAGTTCCAGGTGTTCGCATTTGAGCCAAATCTGTATTAGCGTGACCTACTGCCAACCATGTGTCATTGAGAAAGTTAGTGGATTTTCCAAACGGTAAGGTAATTATGGAAACTAAAGCAGATTGTTCGGTATTGGGTGATTGTAAAGTAATATCCACAGTATCATACTGTGCTAAGAGATTCCAAGTAGTAGTCTCAGGAGTAGTAGCCCCTGCTGTTGCTATCGCCACTAAAGGTATGGCTTGCGTAGCAATAGTATCTCCACCTGTATTAGTAGCAGTTCCATCTGTTTGATAGTTTCCGACAAAACACGCCATACCACTATTTTCATCGTAAGCCATGTCCTGAAAATTAACTGTTCCGTCCGTGTAATCGGAAATCTGAGCACGACAAGCCGCTTCCAAACTCTCTGTCGGATATGTGCCGAAAGTGTTTATATCAGTTATCTTTTTGAAAATGGCCGCATTTGTCATAATTTCACACTCCATCAACTTATAGTAAGAGCCACATATTCATCAGCAATAAAATTATCTGGTGCTCCCACAATAGAGTTGCCCATGTAATAAGTCACATCGTAATTAGTGCTTTCATCTAAATAAACTCTAGGAAAGGAATTATAGGAACGCTGATTTTGAACAGAGATGGGATAAGGGGATGCTGTTCCCGTTAAACCCTCGCTCCAAGTTCCGTCAGGCTGGTTAAAGAAAAAGGTATTTTCGATGAGTAAGTTTAAAGCCCCTCTAGGTGTCCATGCTGAAGCAGAGTTATTGAAACCTGGTGTTGAACCCATAGCCTCGACTGTGATAAACTGATTGATAGAAGTGCTGGCTCGCGGATAATTCTTATCTTTTGTGCTTCCAACATCGTTAGATGTGAATATACTCTTAGGCTTATTAGCAAACTCCTCTAAAGCCGAAACGGAATCCGAGCCATCATCGGCGATAAGAAAAACATAAACTTGTCGCCTCACACCCATTATAACACCAATAAAAGTAAACAGAACAACATTTTAAATCTATGGGCTGTCCCTGTTATTCAATTGACTCGCAAACCACGCCGCTAAAATACCAATACCTGCAATTCCCGCCACAGTTTTCGCATCCATCTGACCATCCTCTGCCTTGACCTCTGAAGATTTAATCGCACCTGCTGACAAGTAAGCGGCTTCAAAATGCTCAAAATGTTCTAAAGGTATTTTGGTGCGTTCCCAATTGGCTCGGAGATACTTAGGATATTCATCACCGACACTATTAAACATACTTTTACCCATAAAATCTCCAACCTTTTTAGCCTTCTCAATATCATCTTGTGCATTGAGTATTCTAATAGGTGCAGGTTTCGGTTCAGTTTCAACCATCCTTCTGTCCACAAAAGGCTCTCTCCTTTGAGGAACAAAAGGCCGAGTTCTTCTCAATCTTAAAGGCTTTATTGGTCTTCCAGATTCAACTCGTCCTGTTTCTTCTTCCTGTTCTTCCAACCCGTTTGTCCCATCATAATAAGTTTGAGGGGCTTCATAAGTTTCAGGAACAGGAGGTGTGTCAAAAGATTCAATATCCGCAGGAGATAAGGGTTGAGGAACATCCACAGGTTCTTCAACCACAGGAACTTCCTCGACAGGTTCTTCAACCACAGGAACTTCCTCGACAGGTTCTTCAACCACAGGAACTTCCTCGACAGGTTCTTCAACCACAGGAACTTCCTCGACAGGTTCTTCCGCCACAGGAACTTCCTCGACAGGAACTTCCACGACAGGTTCTTCCACGACAGGTTCTTGTGAAGACAACTCCGCGCCCTTTTCAAACACAGTAATTGAATCAACCTCCTCGTTAGGGGTCTTATTTAGGTATGAAGCAGGGATTTCATCAAGTTTTAATATTTTACACCAAGTTTTCCCATTTTCACAAACACCCTTACCTTGATAACGAATAGAACCTTTAACAGTCATTTCTATTACTTCATCAATTTTAACTTGGGGGTGTCTGGTTTTGCACCCTAAACAATAGACATTCGATAATATACTCATAGGAACACCTACTGAAATTAGCGTCTAATGCTACTTAAAGTCACTTATAGTGCGTGACTTAGTATCTTATTTGAGAAAAAGGGTCTTGTCCGTGTGCGCGAGTAGTAAAAGCGTTATTGCTGTTAGTGATAGAACTACCCATAGTGTTGTGGAAAGCGTTTAACACTCCACCCCCTACATCAAAGAAGTTTCTCCTTTCGTGTGTGCGGGCTTCTTCTTTTTCTTCCTCTTGTTCATGTTCCATCATGTCTAAGACCTGTTCCATCTGCATTCTTTCCATAGCGAATGATTCTGACATAGCCTGAACATCAGAATTACGACTTAAACGACCTAAAGCAAAAGAACCCATAACCAGAGATGACATTTTTAATCCAGACTTAGTGCTTGCTTGGAGCACATCATCTTTAACTGAGAACCCTGCGAGGGCGGAAGTGGCTGAAAGGCATAGGAGTCCTAATGTAAAAGGGTCGTTTCGGATAATGTTTAAAGAGTCTTGGAATGGTATCTGCATTTTGCTCTCCATTTTAACTTCTTCACCATCATTGGACTCGGCTGAGAAGGACTCTGCCTTCCATAATCCTTGTTCTGCGCCTTTTTCCATGAATCTCCTACGCATAGCGATACCTCAATCAGAGTATGTCGTCAGACTATAAGAAGGCTTGGCTTCTATTGAACGCCAATAGCCGAACCAGAATAGTTAGAGCCAAAGGAAGAAACGGTGTATTTCAAAGCCGCATCTGTGAACTTTCCTTCCCAGAGAGTAGTGTCCATATTAGGGTCATGGACATTAGCCATTGAGACAGGGCTTTGTGATATAGCCGTGTGTGGATTAGTTGCTATGTTTTGACCTATTGCACGACCTCTATTGGTCATTTTTAAATTACCATCTCTTTCGGTGCGGATTTGTCCTGCGGTTCTTCCGCTTGAAACCTCTTCTAAGGGTCTAGGGCGGAAAACTAATTCAGCCGCTTTAGTGTCGCTGACAGAACTCATCAGTTTAGAAGCCATATCTGCTAGTTGAGTTTTAAAGATTAAGCCTAGTGCTACCCCACCAAATATAGTCCATTTGTGTTCGTCTAAGAAAGAAATAGCATCACTCACGGATAGACCTCGACTTAATTATACTGAAGGACTATAAGAAGGCTTGGCTTCGGAGATATTATTTTAAAGAATATTCATTCCTGTTAAAAGTGTTAATCCGACACCTGCGATTATTAACAATCCTTTACGAAGTATGCCTAGTTCTTTTTCTATGTGAGAAAGATGATTAGTTTCAATTACTTCAACTCTTTTATCTATGTCATTAACAGTTGATACAAGCCATGTGACTTTACCATCTGTATCTCTTTGTAAAACATCGTCTAAGTCGCCACTCATAGCAATCCTCAAGCAGATGTGTGACCACGACTATATTAGCGTTGTCATTAGTAAGCAGAAAAACTTAAAAAGTCAAAGCCTTTTGTCAAGTGAATCTCATTCTGAAAATCTTCCAATACAGATGTTTTAATTCTCAGTAATATGATGTTTCTAAACTTTCTTCTTGTGAGTAAAGAGTATTTGCCTTGTGGCGAGATTCAAACACAATGGAAAAAGATTTAGTCATATTGGTATCATTTAGTATAATTGATTTATTGGGTTTTCGTTCTTGAACTGCTAACGAAAATGCGGTTGTGACTAATTCTCTTAACCACGCACCTGAAAAGTTATCAGTCTTTTTAGCCCATTTTTTCCAATCAATGTTTTTAGTGGTAAATGGTTCGGCGTATTTTAAGAGTATCTTTTCCCTGCCTTCCAGATTAGGCATAGGGAACTCTATCCGACTGTCGAATCTTCCTGGTCTATCTCTTAAAGCAATATCTAGGGCTTGCGGGTAATTTGTTGAACCCAATGTTATTACTCCGTTGTTGGATTCCACGCTGTTTAAAGAAGATAAAAGTTGAGACACATAGATGTTTCTGTCTTGATGACTTTCTGCTTGTCCTAAAGTGTCAATGTCTTCTATTATTACAATAGTAGGACTTAACCTGCGAGCCAATTCATAACATTCATTAATTGCACCAGGCTGGGACAAGGTTTCAGCAGGAGCGTAAATCCGAGTGATGTCAGGAAACTCGTTTAAGATACATTCCATTGTTAGTGTCTTCCCTGTCCCTGGTGGGCCTACAAGCAGAACTCCTCTCGATGTAGGCAGATTATGTTCACCATATAATTCTATATTTTTAACAAAATTAACAATGTTTAAATCTAAGGACTCTTTTATTTCTTCAGGTAAAATCAGATTAGACCAGCCATTTGATTCTAAGGAAACCCATTTCCATTGGGGGGTAAAGCAACCACCCTTCAATGGCCCTTCTGTGGTAAAATACTTTTCTATTGATTCAATTACTTCTTTAACTTTTTTGTGATGAGCATCGGTGAATATCTCAAACTCACACACTTCATCATCCCATGTGTTAAAGTGAAATATCCATTTTGATTTGTCCTTTTTATGCCGACAGAAAAATGTCACTCTGCGAGGGATGGGAACTTTAGTGTCAGTTAATTTTTCCGAATCTCTAATAACACAAGTCCCAAACAGAGGAGGTAATTTACGAGCGTTTCTATCGAAGTTTCCCTCTTTGATATACCAACATTCTTCTATTTCATAATCTCTTTTAATTACTTGATAAGCACACAAACGCATAATCTGAGATTCATAGTCTTCGTAATGAGTAGTAGTGTGAGCGTAATTCCCATCATCGAAATAATTTTCAATAATGTCATCATAACTGTCATCACTTAATTTTTCACCCTCATGTTTTTTGATTATGTTGAGGAGTGATTGAATGTTTTTGACCGTTATGGAAGAACCCATTATATTAAAAACTTCAGAATCTAAATCGGATTCTATTTGTTGGGACTCCATCTTAATCAATACTTACTTATCTCACACACTATATTAGTGAATGCAGATTTTGTTATCTAAATAGGAAAACAACTAAATAGGAACTACACTAACTAAGTTTGATAGTTATGTTTGATGTGATTATTCCTACTTATAATTCTAATCCTCATTATCTCCGATTAGCGGTGGATTCTGTTTTGAATCAATCTTACTCTGATTTTCAAATATACATCTGCGATGGGACACCCGAAAGATTACCCCATAAAGCAGAAGAATCTTTAAAAGATTATACTGATTCCAGAATTACCATTATTCGACAAACAGGAATTGGGCCTTCTAATGCAAGGAATGAAGCGTTAAGCAAAGGAAACAACCCTTATGTGGCTTTACTTGATGGGGATGATTTATGGGATGAGCGTAAATTAGAGTATCTTGTCAGTTTCATTGAGAAGAAGAACCCTAAAATGATTTGGTCTGCTGTTAAAATGGGTGAAGATGAAAATAGTAATAACCTCTTTCGCACAGGTGTTTTTGAGGAGTTAAAAACAACAGCCTTTGAACACAGGTGGTTTAGGGTTTTCTGGTGTCCTTTGGCCACATCATCCATTGTATTTGAACGGAACGCTTTAGTTAGTATAGGAGCGTGGGATGAAAAAAAGTTTATGGGGGAAGACACGGATTTGAATGTTAGGATGCTGAAAGAGTTCTCTCTTGATTCATATCAAGTTGATGCTTACATGGGCTTGTATCGAACTCACCCCTCTCAAACTACTCAGAACGAAGACCATTATCACGAAAACGTCAATGCAGGTTTAAAATGGGCAGATAGAACTAAAATGTTTGTTGAAACCTTAGAGGATTTAAAAAACAATTCTAACGGAAATTACACTCAAGATTATTGGGATAAACTTTCAGAGGTAGTTCAAAACCACAGAATAGCAAGTCATAATCCTGCGGAAACTGATTTTGTAAATTACATTATGATGAGAGTTGATAACATTCCTAATGGGACAAAGTTTAGTGAGAAAATCTATGAATTAAAGGAACTTATGGAGGGGTAAGATGTTCGATGTAATTATACCTGCTTTCAAGACTAATCCTTTATTTTTAAGAGAAGCGGTAATGTCGGTTTTCAATCAAACTTGTCAAGATTTTCAAATATACATTTCTGATGGCTCACCTATTGACCATCCGTATCACAGTAAAAATACTCTAAGTGATATGGAAGATTCTCGATTACACATTTTACATCAAGTAGGAAAAGGCATATCAGACGCTCGCAACCAAGCCTTACGAGCAGGTAGTAATCCGTATGTTTGCACTTTAGACTCTGATGATTATTGGGATGTTAGGAAATTAGAATACTCTAAATGGCGAATTGAGAATGCTGAGAAACCTATTAAAATGATGTGGGGTGCGGCAGAACATAATTTTTTAGATAATCCTGATGTCCTGTATAGGGCAGGTTATTTTGAGGAATGGGAAACAACCAAATTAGAACACAGGTGGTTAAGATTGTATTGGTCGCCTTTAATGACTTCGACCATTCTCTATGAAAGAAAAAGTTTGGAGAAGTTTGGGGGTTGGAATCCTTTTATGACATTGGGAGAAGACATGGAAGTTAATTGGAAGTTTATGTGGCATTATCCTGACCAATGTATTCAAGCCCCTTTTTATCTCTCCCATTATCGTAGCCATAATGATTCAACTGTCGGGGGTGGTGAGTCGGGACACACTAATTTTAATTCTTCGGTAATAACCAATAGTCGCAGATTTACGGCTGATAAAATGTTAAAGTCTATGAAACAGGCTACTAAACACAACCCCACACCTCATTGGAAAAATTATTGGGTGTGGTATGAAAAAGTTTTACATGAGTGCCGTCAAACTTCTAATCAAGAGTATATGGATGGAGAAAGAACTCACCCCTTACACATACTCCAAAGACTTGATGGCTTTGATAATGGAAGTAAGTTTGTGGAAAGACCTAAACCTTTGACAGAGGAATATATGCTTACTGTGAAGCAATAACTTCCCTTAAGAACGCTATTAGATTTTCCGTTTCTTTTTTCTGTCTTTTTTGAGCCTCTAAAGCCCACTCATAGGCTTGATTTCGGGCTTGAAAATGAGTGGATTTTATTGAGTTAATTTTATCCATCCAGACATCTGCACAGAAATAGTCTTTTTTACCTATATAGAACGCCCCTGAGCCTCCCGATTCATGGAGAGAGGGAAAGTCCTTAGTTAAGACAGGAATGCCCCTAGAACAAGCCTCTAAAACTACTTGTCCGTAGCCTTCAGAAAAGGTGGGAAATAAGAGCACATCAATGCTGTCGTAAAACTGTCTAATATCATCCACATAGGAAAGAACTTCACAGTTCTTTTCATCGTAATTATAGAATCTTTTCATCAGATTAATCATCTTTTTTCCAGACCCCCACCCACCTGTTAAAAGTTTAAAATTATGCTCTGGGTAATTCAACATACATTCCCTAATTATTTTCTGACCTTTAGCGACACTACTGTTTATTATCCCGATAGTAAAGTCATCTTTACTCTTATCAGTTGGCTCTTTCAACCATTGGTCAAAATCCAAGTAAGGGTGTGTGACTATGGATTTAGGATTAGAGTTTGCTATGTAATCGCAAGTATCTAAATTGTGATGGCTAATGTGCATAACCGCATCTGCCGTTTCCGAGTGATAATAAGAAAAGTAAGGGATGTTTTTATGCTCTTTATCTAAGTAGGCTCTATTTACCTTGCGTAAGTTAGTGGAAAAATCAGCGTTTAAATCTATGGGAGTATCTAAATGTTCAGTTCCAACTAAGCCTTCAACCATCATGTTGAAAGAATATTCTAAATCCCAAAGTTCGGTTATGACCTTTATTCCTAATGCTTGTATTTCTGCTATCCATGCGGCTGTTGCCAAAATTGTCTGGTTGAATAAAATTATCACATCAGGTGTGTGTTCAGGTTCTTCCAACCTCTCTTTAACCAGACTCAACCACTCTGAAGGAAAATACTGTTCTTCCACCGATATTCGATGAACTAAATCATCACCAAAATCTCCATTCCACATATCTTCTTTACTCTGTTGTTTAACGATGGCATTCGATTCAATACCTGCTTTTTGAAGTCTTTCTAAAACACGATAGGAATGGATTTCTCCTCCTCCAAATGCGGGTGGCCACCCCCCTGAGATTAAAGTTATCTTCATAGAGTCCCCTCAATTATATTTATGATTGACCGCAGAAGAAGTTATCTGCAAGTAAGGGTCATTGAAAACCTTTACATGAGGCATTATCCCTATCCGATTATAACCTGCTTGGTGAAATTGCTCGCAGATTACTGTGGTGTCACAATCGAAACTTTGTAAATGTTCAGAATAACCTGAAAAACGACAACCTTCAATAATAGCCTTCATTCTATACAGGCAAACTAAATTGAAAGTGGAATACAGAGGAAGAATCTCATCTATTTCACTAACTAAATCTTGGGGGTTCAAAGACGATAGAGGTGTTTGGAACAAAGGTCTTTCTTCAGTTATTTTATTGTCCCACATATCCTCATCTGATGTTAATCTGGTCGCCCAATGGTCGTAAAAAGGAACTTTAAACTTTACACCTTGTGCTTGAGCCAACTTAATCATGTAATCAGTAGGTGGTGCATAGGATGTAGCCGATAGAATGTCCCATTCGTGAATGTTATGGAATAGCAACTTTAAACTTTCGACTGATAATTGGCAATCAACTTCGACAGACATAGCATAGTCGTAAAACGATAAGTCTTCGACTTGGTTAAAACACTCATTTCTGGCTTTGGCTAAATTATTTACCCTATCCCCATCCACGACACTTCGATAAAAATTAGTTTGAATGTCTTCTGTCTTTAACAGGTGCTCGGAAAAATAGTTGGGTGCTTCTTTCATACACTCTTCAAGAAGTGTTTTACTGTTATCTTCAGAGTCATTCTCATAGACGGAAATGCCAAACTCAATCTCAGGATAGTGCTCAGTTATGTGTTTTATTTTTTGCCACCAACGAGGAATAGTCATTTCTGCGTTTCTAACAATAGTGCAGATAAGTATTTTCATTCATCTTCACCAGACCTCTTCTCTAAAGATAGTTGATAGTCGCAAGTCCCGAAGTTTTGGTCGCCCCACACTACGAATCTCCTGAGAGGAACGAAAATCGGAGTGGTAATCCTCCCTATAATTTTTCTCCAATTCATATATGCACCTCTGAGATTGCTTTTTCTAAAAGTTTCATTTCTATACTTCCAATAAATTGATTGTTGCCAATGTAAAAACCACAACTATCTAAAGTATCTGAGTTGGGGGTTGGAACTACTTTGATT
>Ga0129327_10000965_pt1 | contig 17229 bp, 9 predicted proteins | sample CPBDNA_6_FD_111799 | JGI IMG/M metagenome (GOLD analysis project Ga0129327, IMG submission 111799) | Freshwater to marine salinity gradient microbial communities from Chesapeake Bay, USA - CPBay_Spr_31_0.8_DNA | ecosystem: Environmental > Aquatic > Marine > Coastal | place: USA: Chesapeake Bay... | reverse complement strand
TTACAATCGCCCGCCAAGTCAGCGGGTGATCTTCGCGGACAATCCATTCCGCCAAAGCCGCCCGTCTCTCCGCTTCATCATGTACCTCCGGCAGATCAAACTCCCATTTTTCTTTGGCTAAAATTGGAATCGTACCAGGGCGGACAGGATCCCGTGGTTGGTTAACTTCTCCCCGATGCAGAACATGGATCCTCCGCGGCTTGCCTTTCGTGGGTTTAAAATTTGAGCGGGGTTTAAAATGCGTGGTCGCGGCGTAGACCATTTTTCCTTCCGGTAAGGCCCTGAGGCTTTTTTCGACTTCCTTTCGTTCCTTTTTTTTAACAGCCAGTGCTTTCCTCTCCTCATCTGTTTGCAAGGATGAGAGAAATGTTTCGCGTTCCTTTTGGAGAGCAAGAAGTTGTTTGGATTTCTCCGGATTTTTGCTTTTGGACCATTTCCCATCTGTCAGGTTCGATTTTCGCCAACGAATCGGTGCTTCAATACTGTCCTTAGCGGTGATCTTTCTTCCCATCGCCAGATTTTCCAAATTTTCATCGAGGATCCGAAGTTCAGCTAATGCCAAAATATAATCGTTCTTCCTCTCCGCCAGTTTGGTTGCCTCAATTCTCAAATAACGGGCATGGGAATTCACGATAAAGGAAACAGGCTCAAGGCGGGGATTTGCAAAGTCTTTCTTCGTGTGGTCCACCAATATTTGATTCCTGGAAAAGTCTTCCTTATTCGAGGCAATAATTTTAAATCGCTTGGGAAATCCAAAACCCGCACCGATCCCGGCAAAATCATCGTAACATGCATGTAATAAAACGGACTTGATCTTCTGTCTCTTTCCCAGATCCACCTGCACCCATTTGACTGAGTCAGGGCGTTGAACAATTTGACTGTGGTATCCATGCTCTGGCACCCGAGTCGCAACACCATTACTCTTCTGAAGTTTGGAGAGGCGGTCATTCAATTTCTTAAGTTCTCCCGCTCCTTTCTTTTTCAATTCCTTCTCTGCCAAAACGACTTCCCGGGCAAGAGTTCCCTCTCGGATTGATAATTGTTCTTTTTTACGGGCCACTTTTGGATCGAGCCCGTATATTCGGTCCGCCTTGTCGACCGCCGCAAATACGGACTGCAAACTGTAATAGTGATCCTGCCCAATCGGGTCCCCCTTATGCTCATGACAACGGGCACACTGGATGGTGGTGGCACAAAAACTGTTGAAGACATTGGATACCATATCATCCCTATCCAGATTACGTGCCACTTTACCATCAGTCTTGGATTCAGGTACTTCCACATGCCCGATAAAATCCCATGGCCCAGCTGCTAAAAAACCAAGACCCAGAATCCCATCTTCCGTGTCCGGATAGATAAAATCACCCGCAATCTGCTCCTTCACAAATTGGGCATACGGTTTATCCTGATTGAAGGAACGAATCACATAATCCCGGTAGGGCCAGGCATGGGGGCGTAGTTTATCCTTATCGTATCCGCAGGTGTCCGCATACTTGGCCACATCCAACCAGTGCCGGGCGAAACGCTCACCATACCTTGGAGACGACAGTAAGCGGTCAACTAATTCTTCGTAGGCATGATCTGGGTCAGAAGCATACTCCTTTTTGAATGCCGAAATCTCTGAGGGGCTCGGGGGTAATCCGGTCAAATCGTAGGTCAAACGACGAATCAGAACCGACGGAGAAGCGACCGAACCCGGGCTCAGGTCATGGGTCCTTAATTTCCGAAGAATAAAGCGATCAACCGGATTTCTCCCCCATTTTTCTGTCTTGGGAAGTTTAGGTTGAAGAAGGGGCATCCTTGACCACCATTCCCTATTTTTCGAATGCAGTACGGATCCCGCCAGAACACAAACAAACAGGAAAAGTTTAGCACCAAAAAACATGATTTAATTATCAAATCATCCTATTATGATTTCAAGCATACAATCGGAAATTTATTCATTTAGTTTTGGAGTTTTCCACTCGCCGAAAACCAAAGATTTCCTTATACAACCATCATGCATGACCTAAAAACCATCGTCGAACTCTCTCACGAATTTGGAACGCCGGAATATGTTAAGGGCGGAGGAGGTAACACTTCCTACAAAGATGAATCCACCCTTTGGGTAAAACCATCCGGCACCACTCTGGCCGGCTTGCAGGAGGAGACTTTCGTCACCCTGAACCGGGCCAAGGTCAACGGGCTTTATGATGTGGAAACGCCCGAAGAATCTCATGCCCGTGAGGAACTGGTTAAAAACTTTATGGGCGAAGCCGTTCTCAACGATGCCGGTCGCCCATCCGTGGAAGCGCCATTGCACAACATTCTTGAAACTAAGTTTGTGGTTCACACGCACGCATTGCTCGTGAATGGGATGACCTGTGCCAAGGATGGCGAGTCCGTGTGCAAACGACTCTTCCCTGATGCCCTTTGGGTCGAGTACATCGATGCCGGGTACACTCTTTGCATGGTATTGAAAGATCGTATCGATGCCTATAAAGCCGAGTTCAACCGTGTTCCGAAGATCATCATGCTTAAAAATCACGGCATCTTCGTATCCGGAGATACCGCGGAGGAAATCCGTTCCCTTTACGCCAGCGTGATGAATCCTCTCAGAGAGGAATATGAAAAACTCGGAATCACCGAAGATCTTGGTATCTCCAAGGGTGCCAGAGACTCCGAAGCAGAGTCTACCATTCAGAAAATATTCGGGGAAGATGCCGCGTTCATTGAATCCTCTGGATATTTCGATTGCGTTCCCGGACCGATCACCCCGGATCATCTCGTTTATGCACGGGCCTTTCCTTTTTCAGATGAATTGACTCAGGAAAATGCCGACGCCTACCAGAACAAGCACGGGTTTGCTCCTAAAGTTCTTATACATGGCGATCGTATCTATGGGCTGGGTAAAACCCAGAAGAATGCCGGGCTTGCCCTGCTTTTTGCTCAGGATGGTGCTCAAGTCCTTAAGCTTTCCCAAGCTTTTGGCAGTGTGGAATACATGACCGACCGGGCACGTGAATTCATCGAAAATTGGGAAGTGGAATCCTACCGGGAAAAAGTAGCCAGCTGATCCATGATCCGTTTATTGTTGGCTCTCGTTCTTTCTGGCACCTTCCTGCCGGCCAAGAAAAGGCCCAACATACTCTTTCTTTTCGCGGATGACCAACGGGCGGATACGATTGCCACCCACGGCAACCCTCATATCCAGACTCCCCATTTAGACCGATTGGCAAAGGAAGGATTTAGTTTTCGTAAAAACTATTGTGCCGGCTCATTCAGTGGGGCGGTTTGTGTGGCCAGTCGGGCCATGCTGATGACCGGTCAGCACTGGATGACACTGCCTAGTGAAAAGCCACAGGCAAATTGGGGGTCCAACCAGACGCTCCCCGCCCTGCTTAAAAAAAGTGGAAACTACCAGCCTTTCATCATTGGCAAATGGCACAATGGAAAGAAAACCCTGGATCAGTCTTTTTCCAATGGACGATCCGTTTATATGGGAGGCATGGCGGATCACACTGATTTCCATGTGCAGGACCTGAAGGATGGAAAGCTGAGCGATAAAAGACCCGCAGGTGGTTTCTCCAGCACTGTGTTTGCAAACGATGCGATATCCTTTATCCACAATGCCAAAAATGAAAATCCGTTCTTTCTTTATGTCTCCTTCATGGCTCCACATGACCCTCGTAATCCTCCGGAAAAATATCGGAAAATCTATTACAAGAATCGTCCGCCACTGCCTAAAAACTTTCTTCCTCAACATCCATTTCAAAATGCCCCTCAGGTAATGTCCGGAAGGGACGAAGGATTGGCACCTTGGCCACGCACCAAGAAAATGATCAGCGATCAACTCTGTGAGTATTACGGATTAATCACCCATCTTGATGAACAGGTTGGGAGGATTTTATCAGCCCTGCAAAAAAGTGGCCATGCCGACAACACCATCATTGTCTACACCGCGGACCATGGCCTCGCGATGGGCAGTCATGGCCTGCTCGGCAAACAAAATGTGTACGAACAAAGTATGCAATGCCCCCTTATCCTAAGTGGACCGGGGATACCCAAAGGAAAATCGAGTAATGCTTTTACTTATGTGCATGACCTCTATGCCACGCTCTGCAATTTGGCTAAGGTTAAACCTGAAAATAAAATCGACTCCGAAGATCTAACTGAGATCATCCGGGGAAATGCCAAAGAGGTCAGAAAATCTCTCTTCCTGCCCTTTCAGGACAACCAAAGGAGCGTGAATGACGGAAAGTGGAAACTCCATATCTATCCGCAAATCAATCATCGACTCCTCTTCAATCTGGAGGAAGATCCGTATGAAATAAAGGATCTCGCCCAGAATCAAAACTTCTCCAAACAACAAAAAAGAATGGAGCAACTAATGATTACATGGAGAACAAATCTCAAAGACCCCTACTCCTTAAAGTCGGAAAAACGATTGCCCTTCAAACCCAGCTACAATAATGACGCGAGAATACTGGACCGCTGGCAACCAAAGTGGATTCGCGAGAAGTATTTTGAAGGGCGGAACGATCCAGATCACGGTAAAAAATAAGCGGGGAAACTTGCCGTATTGCTTGCGTTTTACAGAGCCTGTTCCTAGTAAATAGAAACTGCCTCTGAATTTCATATTTTTAAGCCCGGTCATTCATGAAAAATCACCTTTCCATCGTTTCCCTCTTCAAACCCCTCCTTATTGCCGTCGGTTTGATAAGTTCATCTCTTCCTGCGATCTCCGTTGAATTCGAAGGTGGCCGCACACCGCTACCCCAAAACAACCTCCCCGCTCTCGGATCCGGCCTCGCTATGAGCAAGGGGTATTACCGGGGTTCTCCGATGGGAGAACTTTCCGGATGGACCCTTTCTCTTTGGTTTGAGGCAAGCTCCGATAAAAAAGGAGATTTATTGGGGATCGTGCGGAATGAAAATAACGGGGAGGCTTATCGTTTAACTTATGAGAATGGTTCCCTTTCCTTTGGTGATCCGAAACAGAAAAAACGACCCTGGAAATTAGTTGTGAACGGGGTCAAGAAAGAGCAGTGGAATCATTTGGTCATTTCCTACGGTCAGGCAACCGGTCCAACCCTCTATTTAAATGCCGAAAAAAAAGCGCAGGGGGGTCGTGGACAGATGGGCTATGCCACGCATTTTGATCATTACCATTTCGGAGCAGCGGTTGTGGGGAAAGGAAAATACGGGGATTACTTCGATGGGAAGATTGATGATTTCGAACTCCATAACCGTCCATTTGACGGGGAAGAAATCAAAAGACTAAACAAGGGTGAATCTTTCCCGGGATCTTTGATTGCATGGAACGATTTTGAAAATGTAAACCATCGTGAACTGGCCTACTTCAATTCAGGTGAACCGGATGATGACTACCTCGAGGCGGGACATAAATTATACCTTCAAAACTGCACATCCTGCCACAGTAAGGATGGAACCACACCTCCCATTAATCCACTCGCCCGTTCATTCACAAAAAACAAAATGGAAAATGGCGGTGATCCATTGAGCATGTTTAAGACCCTAACTTACGGCTTTCGTAACATGATGCCTTCGGTTCAGTTAAACCCAGCCGACCGATACAAAGTGATTCATTATCTTCGGGAAAAAATTATCCTTGAAAAGGCTCCTGAATTATATGTGAAATTTGATCAGTCCAACACATACACTATGCCCAAAAGTCCGGAGAGCACCGGGAATGAAGCGGAAAGAATTGAGCAACTCGCCCGCTCAGGCTACCTGCGCGACTACGGGAGGGCACTCATTTCCCCAGTGGTTGGAAATGTCAAAAGCAATAACGCACTCACCCTGGACCTGGGTAACAAAACCACCATTTCCTATGAATTGGGAACCATGAGAACGATTGGGGCATGGACTGGTGGATTCCTCGATTTCAGTGGAACCCTGCATCACCGGCTACGGGCCGGAGGCTTGCCCAGTGCCCGGTTTGAATCAATCGTGCGGTCCGATGGTTGGCAGTGGGCATGGGACGGTAAAGCGGAGAACCCAATTCCTGACCTTTTCCCAAAGACTGTATGGCCGGAGGAACAATTGCGCTATAACGGACATTATCCGTTCGGAGATGAAACGGTTATCTCCTATTCCGTGCAGGGACGCCCGGTTTTAGAAAGCCCCAGACTCGAAGAAATCGGAGGAATCCCGGTTATTCATCACCGATTGACGATCAATGCCGGCAAGAATCCCTTGGAATTAATTGTTCTCGATGACATTCCGAAGATCGAGGGCAGGATTGCCACTATTGGTCACTCGATTGCCTGGCTTCAGGCAAAAGATGACGGGGTCCAATTCCGAGCCAGTGAAAACGGAAAACTCGTGCTGCGAATTCCTTCAAGTAGCAAACCCATTCATTTGAATGTGGCTTTGGCTCACGACGAAAGTGATTCAATACATGACAAAGCTCCCACCGATCAAGTGTTCAATCTTTCTGATAAGACCCATGGCGGTCCACGGAGATGGAAAACCACGCATACGGTCAGGGGTAGACTCGCTACCTCCACCTTTCAGGGCTACACTATGGACAGTATTACCGTGCCTCTGAAGAACGCTTACAACTCATGGATGCGTACCTCTTCCCTCGCCTTTTTCCCGGATGGTCGTCTCGCCGTGGGGACCCTTCCCGGAGATGTATGGATCGTGAGCGGAATTAATGATGAACTGGATAAAGTAACCTGGCAGAGATTTGCCGCTGGTCTCTATGAACCGCTCGGCATGAAAGTCGTGGATGGCGTTCTTACTGCCATCACCCGCGGTCGGATTGTCAAACTTCATGACTACAACAAGGACGGGGAAGCGGACTTTTACGAAGCCCTTTTTAATGAAGACGAACCGGACAAAGGATGGCATGCGTATAATTTTGACCTCGAAGTTGGCAATGATGGGTCCTTTTACTACGGACGCACCGGTGGGTTCAGCGAGTGGTCGGTACCAGGAGGAGTGGTCAAGGTATCCGCCGACGGGAAGAGTTCAACCGTACTGGGTGCCGGGCTTAGAGTTCCCAATGGGATTGGCAAACTTCCGGACGGTCGGATCACTCTGGGAGATAATCAGGGCACTTATGTGCCGGCCAGTAAAATTTCCATCACCAGCCAGGATGCATTCCACGGAGCAGGTTCATGGAATAAGCACGGAGATAAATATGATCCCGAAAAGATCGTAAAGCCAATCGTTTACATGCCACAGGAACTGGACAGCTCATCTGGCGGACAGCTTTGGGTCGAGAAAGATAAAAGACTGGGACCATTGAGCGGACAGTATTTTCACACTTCCTACGGAAAAGCGGCCACTATGTATGTGATGATGGATAAAACAAATAATGTCATGCAGGGTGCGGTTTACTCTCTCCCCCTGAAGATGGAATCCGGAACCATGCGTGCAGCTAAAAGCCCGGTTGATGGTCAACTTTACTATTCCGGACTCACCGGTTGGCAGGCAGGAGCCACCCAGGAGGGAAGTATACAACGTCTTCGTTACACCGGGGAAAAAGGAATTTATCTGACTAAAGCCAAGGCCCGCAAAAATCGCCTACAACTTACTTTCACTGAACCAGTCAGTTCAGAATCCATAAATAAGGAATCCTTTTCCGCCAGTGCGTGGAATTACCGATGGTCTAAGGGCTATGGCTCTCCCCAACTCAAGGCATCCGATCCTGAAACCAGGGGAATTGATGAACTCGCGATTGATTCACTCGAGCTCTCGGATGATGGACTAACTCTGACCGTACAAATTCCGAAGTTAATTCCCTGCCACAACTTAAAATTGGATTTTGCAGTAACAGGAAAAAACGGTTCGGCACTTTCCGGCCCCGTTTATTTCACCATTCACGAATTGCCTGAAAGGTAAAAAGTGATTTTAAATCTTTTTAGAAGAAAGTTCATTGCATTAGTAATGCTCACTCTCACTTCTTTCGGATTGATTAATTGGTTAAGGAACAAAAGAAGATATCACGAATATGCTATTTTATATACTAGCGATATCCACTTATCTTTAAGTCAAGGTAGATGGAGAAATCTGACACAAAAATTTTTAGATTTCCTTGAAAACCGACCAGATTTAAAGGAATATATTCTTTTTGTTAATGGTGATTATATTGATTGTGCATACTTGGAAAACGGTATTGTCAAAGGAGGAAATCAAGAATACCAGACCCAAGAAACAAACTTATTTATTAGTTCAACTAAGAATAAATTTAAAAATGTTTTGTACAACTTTGGTACCGGACATGACTTTGGTAGCATTGAGATTGCTGAAAAACTAACCCAAACTAAAAGAATGGGTTCTTATCAGTGGGGAAATGTAAAAATTATATGGTTTACTGTTTTTCCAGCTGCTTTTGGAAATGCCAAAGCATTAAAAGATGATGAATATTTACTACTAAATAAATCTCTGATTAATTCTAAAAATGTTTTGCTGATGACCCATATACCTCTAAGGACAAAAGCTTCTTATGAATTAGGAAAATGGTCTAATGGCACAAATTTGACTATACCTGCCTCTGATCAATTATATAAAATTTTGAAAAATCATAAAAGTAGTTTATTAGCTATTTTCCAAGGACATATTCACGAAGAGTACAAAACCTCTATTTTCGGAATTCCAGTTTTTTGTTTTCCTTTCATAATAAATAATTCCAACTGTGAAATTCTCCAAAGCCAGGACAAATTAGAGATAGTATCTAGTAACAATTCCAAATTGAACCACTCCTTTAATCTTTCCTAACATTCACGAATTGCCTGAAAGGTAAGCCTTTTACAATCAGCATCCACTTGGAGAGGCCTAGTATTAGACCAGAAATTTTGTATTAGATAATCCATAAGGTTTGCCTTGTTAAAAAAACAGGACAAAATGTACTATTAAATGAATCGTCGATTATTTTTGCGTGGATCGTTAGGAGCTTTGGCTTTACCGGCTATGGAATCTGTAGGCTTGGCTAAGATTCCAGGGTCTAAGATAAACCTGACCACCGGTAACGAAATGAAAAGGCTGGTCTGTATCGGCAATTCGTTTGGATTTCATGCCTCCCATTTCTTTCCCACCGATCCGGGGCCCATTCGTTCACTGCCCAAGGCACTTGAACCCCTAAAGGGAAACCTCGATCAAACCACCGTCTTTTCCAACCTTGATCATGGGGTTAAAGGGGGTCACTTCGCCGTGCATTCCTTTCTTTCTGGAGTAAAACACTCGCAAGCCTCATCGATGCCCGATGGGAACCTTTCCCTTGACCAACGGGCTGCCGAAGTCTTTGGCTTCAAGACCCGATTCCCTTCCCTGGTAGTGGGTTCTGAAAATGGTCTGCACGGGGGCTGCCAGATGTCATGGACCCGCTCCGGTGTACGTGTACCCCCAATTGAAGGTCCCAAAAATCTGTTTCGTAAGCTGTTCATACAGGAGAAATCCAAAAACAACCAGCAGGTCATCCAGCACTATGATCTTGGGAAATCTATTCTTGATGCCTCGTTGGAAGATGCCCGTAATCTTGGAAAACGGCTCAATGGAAGGGACCGTGATAAACTCGATGAATATTTCACTTCGATTCGTGAAGTAGAAACCGGAATTCAGCAGAAAGAAAAATGGCACTCGGTCCCCAAGCCCAATGCCACGATCGATGAACCAGTCAACCGTAACCTGGTCGAAGATATACCCATTCTTTACAAACTCATCGCCCTGGCTTTGGAAACGGATTCCACCCGGATCGCCAGCTTCGAAATGGCCGGGGCTCAGTTCAATACCGGACTGCTTGGCCTGAACAACGGATACCACGCCTATTCGCATCATGGTCAAAAGCAGGAAAATATTGATGCCCTGCTTGCTCTCGAACTTTATCAAATGGAATGTTTTTCCCAATTTCTTGATCAGCTTAAATCGAAAAAGTCACCCAACGGTTCCTCGCTCTTAGACGAAACCACCGTTTTATTCGGCAGTGGAATGGGGAACGGCAATGCCCACACCAATAACGACCTGCCCATTTTAATGGCAGGTCGGGGCTACCAAACTGGTTCGCATGTAGCCATGCCGGGAGCCAAAAATAAACGAATTCCTTTATCCAACCTCTATCTTTCGATCCTGAATCAATTGGAAGTGGAGGATGAATCCTTTGCCCATTCCACAGGAACTTTAACCCTGTAGGAAATCGTACTATGGGCAAAAAATTGTCTTTGGGCATCTTTGGTCTTTTCTTCAGTGCATTGATCCATCTTTATGCTGAAAAAGATTTTGATTCTACAATCACTCCCTTTTTAGAAACGCATTGTTTCAAGTGCCACGGTCCAGAAAAACAGAAAGCCGACCGGCGCTACGACCAACTCTTACACCCCATTCAGAATGATGAGGACTTACTCCTCTTTCAGGATATCCTTGACCAGTTAAACCTCGGGGAGATGCCTCCCGAGGAGGAACCCCGACCCGACCCAGCTGAAGTAAAGGAAGTCGTGGCCTGGCTCACCTCCGCGATTGCGGAGGCCCAAGCAAAGCGTAAAAATAACGGTGGGGAGACCGTCCTGAGACGCCTGAACCGCAGGGAATATCTGCACACTATAAGTGACCTTTTTCATCTCAACACCGATGCCTTCGACCCAACCGAAGGCTTTCCATCGGATAAGGAAATTCATCACCTCGACAATCAGGGGCATGCCTTAGTCACCTCCGGTTTTCTACTTGATCAATATTTACGGGCCGCGGATCTGGTAGTGGAAAAAGCCCTGCCCTCCCTCGACAAGCCCGCATCACGGGAATGGATTCAAAACGGAAATTTCGAACAGGGTGAATTCACCGGGTTCATGACCAGTGTGCAGAAACGGGAATCTGTTGATGAACCACTTAAATCTTTGGGTTGGGGCTTGAAGGGCATGACAGGGTCCATGTCCCCGGAACAACTCGCCAAGCGCCGGAAATCGCTGACTGGAAAATTCGAAAGCATTCTCCGTGATGTGGAAAACATCCCTAATCATATCCGCCTTTACGAACACCCCAGATCCCAGCGGCATATGGGATCCTATGCATACATGTCGGACTTATCCGAGGGCGTGCCTTTTGATGGATACTACTTCTTCGCCTTTGATGCCACCGCTCTTTACCGGATTCCACCCTATGAAAAAAACTTTGCCCGTACCCGAACGGACGAACCGTTCCGCCTCGCCGTGGTGCCGGGCAATATCGAAGTCGGCCCCCTTCATTTACCACAGCCCCTAGAGCCTAAATTGGCTCATTTTGAAATGGTGGACGGGAAAAGAAAAAAGTACCACGCCCGTATCTGGCTGAACAAGGGATCCACCCCCCGCCTGATCTTTTTGAACGGATCACATCTCACCCGGAATGCCCACATTGAGGCAGCCCAGTTTCTCCGTCAACGGGATGGCCTGCCCCCCCTCTCCACCGGTAATGAAAATTTAGTCTACGGCCTGCAACATGCCAAGCTTCCACAGGTTCGGATTCATCACCTCTTCCTGAGTGGACCGATCATTGATCACTGGCCCACCCGCACGCACAAAGAAATTCTAGGAGGCAGCACCTATGACTCGGAAAATATTCGCACTCAATTGAGTAATTTCCTCAAGCGGGCCTACCGTCGTACCCCCACAGAAAAACAGATCGATGCCATTCACGGAGTTTATGTTGCACGAAAATCCAAGGGGATCGATTCCTGGCAGGCCTTTAAAGATTCCCTCAAAGCAGCCCTCTGCTCCCCTCATTTTATTTATTTACAGGAAGAACCGGAATCCGAAACGGACAACATTGACCCCCATGCAATCGCCTCGCGGCTCAGTTATTTCCTCTGGTCCTCCATGCCCGACCGTGAGTTATTCACCCTCGCCCGCACAGGAGAGCTTTCCAATCCCGACATCCTCAGGGCGCAGACTGAACGTTTGCTCAGGGATTCAAAGTCAGACCGTTTCGTGGACGGATTTCTCAATGCCTGGCTCACCCTCGATAATTTGGGCAACACCCCTCCCGATCATCACCGCTTTAAAGAATACTATATGGATGACCTCGCTTCCGCGATGCGTAAGGAAACCCATGTTTTCTTTCGCCACCTACTGGATAACAACCTGCCAACCTCGGAATTTCTCACTGCCCAATACACTTTTACCAACCCTGCCCTTGCCCGGCTCTACCATTTACCCGTGGAAAAATCAGATTTCCCCAATCCTGATTCTTTTATCCGGGTCAGTACGGAAGGCCATCCCCGGGGTGGCTTGCTTGGGCATTCATCCATCCACACCGTGACTGCCAATGGAGTCGATACATCCCCGATCATCCGGGGAGTCTGGTTGCTTGAAAATATCCTCGGCACCCCCCCCTCTCCTCCGCCCCCGGATATCGAACCAATTGAACCGGACACCCGTGGATCCACTACCATTCGGGATCAAATGGAAAGACACCGATCCGACCCCACCTGTGCCGAATGTCACCGCAAGATCGATCCGCTTGGATTTGCCCTGGAAAACTTCGATGCCATCGGCCGCTTTCGCAGCACTTATGGACCCCGAAAAAAAATCGACGCATCCGGAGTTCTTCCAGGAGGTCAGGAATTCAAAGACCTTGGCCAATTCGTGTGGCATTTCAGGAACGAACATCCAAAATTCATTCGTGCCCTAACCAATAAGCTCATGGAATATGCCTTGGGCAGGCAGATGGAAATTTCCGACCGCCCCACCATCGACCGCATTCTCAAAAAAGTTGAAAAACAAAATCTTGGTTTTCGGGACTTAGTGATCGAAGTCGTTACCTCGGATTTATTTGTTAATCCGTAAACAAGAATTATTCGTACTCCGGAATCTTAGCGTCTTTCTCGATCAAAGTATTTTGCCAATACACGGAGCCATCCTTTTTTCGTTCGATCAGGCGGGCATTGCTTCCCTCAACCGGCTTGGCCGGATTTTTTGGTAAATAAGTTGCGAGCTTCTTTCTTATTTTCTTAGTCTTCGGGTCGGATGCCAAATTTTTAAATTCGTGAGGGTCTTTTCTTATATAGTATAGTTCTTCCGAGCCATCCGCGTAGCGAATATAACGATGGGTCTCACTGCGTGCAGAATCATTTCCCGGTCCATGCGAGGTCATGGCAGGTCGGGAACGCGGAGCATTGGTAAACAAAGTTCCCCTTGCCGCCAGTTTGTCCAAATTGGGCGTTTTGACCTGCGGATGGCCACCCAGGCAACCAATCCAATCATTCAGATCATCAATGGCCTTAAAATAAAGAGGAGAGCAAGAAAGATTGAGAACTTCATATTATAAAAAGGAAGCTAGACTATGATCATGCAGGCACGATTGCCCCGTGCTCGCGTAACAGTCCGTGAATCTCGCCCAAGGGAACTTCTTTGGGAGTGGTCGAAGATTTCGCGGCAAGCACGGCGGTGCAGGCAGCGGCCTGCCCCATTCCCATACAGGATGCCTGCACACGAGCCGCAGAATTGGCATAGCGGTCACTGGACAGGCAACGACCGGCGACCATCAGATTCGTCGACCCTTTCGGGATCAGGGATCCTCGCGGAATCGTTGGAACCACTCCCTTCTTTAAATGCTTGGGCACCACTCCATTCTTGGTATGTAAGTCGATCGGATAAAAGGAATAACACAAGGCATCGTCAAATTTCCTGCCGGTTTGATAATCATTCACCGTAATGGTGCTCTCCCCTTTGATCCGAAAAGTTTCACGGGTCGCCGTCTCGTTCATCATCCTGTCGATACTGGCATTCTCACCGCCGGGAATCGTCTTGAGGAATTTGAGCATCCGTAGAACCGATTTTCTACCCGCCAGGTTAGTTTGAGTCTGCGTACCCGCATCGGTGGAATCGGCACCGAAGATATGATTCACATTTCCTCTGGTGCTGCGGATGGGTTGCATCGCTTTGCCGCTCCAAGTATCCCCCTTTTTCAATCGACCTTCCTTAACCGCCTGATCGTACATTTGCTGAATCTGTTTGGCGTTCTTACTGACCACTTCTTGATCCAAGCCCTTGTAAACCACGACCTGAGTACCGGGCTGACGGTCATCTCCACGCAAACGCTCAAACCCAAGCATACCGACCACGGTGGCATTCCCACTGCAATCGATGATCTGCTTACAACGCAGTTGATAATTTACCCCCTGTCCTCGTACTTCTACCAGCCAACCCTCGGGAGTCTGAGTGATCTTTTCCGGATATTGATAATAAGCAAGTGACACCCCCGCATCCAAGCAGGCTTCCTCGGCCAGAAGCGAATACAACTGACCATTAAGATCAACGTGATACGGAACATGAGACCGGTGATTCCTGGTAAAATCCTGAAGCTTGCGGCCATCGACTTCCACTGATTTCGCAACCAGATCCCAACCGATTCCCGAAATGACCTGTTTACCCCAGGCATGAAAGAGACCAGGAAAGCATACCCCTCCGGTGGTGGTGGTTCCACCCAACTGGGAATTCCGTTCAAGCAGAACAGTCTTGGCACCCAGACGCCCGGCTTGTATCGCCGCCACATGTCCGGCAGATCCACCACCAACGACCAGTACATCAACATCAAGAATGGATGTCTTTTCGTTCATCGAGGGTGGATTTTCCGCACTCGCCTTGCAGACAAGACCGGAAGATGCCAGGATCGCAGTCCCTGCAATCTTTGATTTAAAAAAGTTTCGTCGATTCATAAGATTTTAATACTAGATTTACTAGAAAACTTAAATGTCTTTCGAACCCGAAACCTTACAAAATTTCTTGTGGCTTAAGTTTATCCCGAATTGCTCTTTTTTTCAGGATCGACCTCGCGTACCCGTTTAACGCAACTCAATATGTCCCAACTGAGCACACTATTAGGTCGAGCCCTTGAAAGGGGAAGTTTAAGGGCGTGCGACCCAAGAAGACTCCTACGCAGCTGTAACACCAGGTGTCTGTGAATGGGCGTTTTGCGGGAAATCGAAGGTCAATACGAGCGGTTCGGAACCGGTGTTCTCGATTTCAACTCCACCACTCGAAAGGGCAGATTGCGTAATGAATCCGATCTCTGGGTAGATCTCGCCAAGCTTCATGTTCTGATTGTAACGGACTTCGAGCTTTCCAATGCGACCGCTTCCTCCATTAGTGTGGAACAATGCGGGGCACTCCGGACTAAAAGTCGTCTTAGCCCCTGGGGCTAAGGTAAGACGAAGAATCGAGACCTTCTGATCACCAAGAACCTTGCCGTATACAATCCATTTTGCATCCACTCCGTCACCCGCGAATTCTTCCGCAGTGATCGCGGGACGGGAATTCTTCTGAACGAAGTCAGGATCCTGATTGGCTTCAAAATCAAATTTCTCGACCAAATATTCCCAGTCTTCATGACGATCTTTAGGATAATCCTCTTCACGGCATGCATAGAAGGCATCCGCGGCTCCGATACTTCCATCCAGGGTAAGGTCCTCCGCCAGGAAATGCTCATCCATGGTAACATGCACCTCATGCGTACAAAGATCAGTCGGTGAGTGAAGCACCCCGTTGGGCATAACAAAGCCGTTATCAATGTGCATCATCGTGTGTGGTGACAAATGCCGAACTCCGTTATAGTCGCCCTGTCCGAAACTCTTCATGCAGGCAAGAAACTGATCCTTGGTCACAAAGGGATACAGCCCCATAGCCGTGGTATGATAATGCGATGGGCTCACCCCGGGATTATCGAAAGAATTAATATCATAGACCTCCCACTTGGACCAGTGAAGGTGGTGAGGGATAGGATTTAAGTTATCGAACTTCTTGGAAACAATCGGCCAGGTTGGATCGCCATAGAGGGCCTTGGAAAAGGCGGTAATCTTCTCACCCATCACGGACTCAGGACTGGAAAGGATTAAGTCCTGTAAAGAAATGACCTGCCCACTGGGGGTAAGAACATGGGATTCACCTTCACGATACGGAGCCTTGCCTGTACGCGAATCGACAACACCCGTTACGATGGGAACCGTGCAGCCCATCCAAACTTCATCCAGTCCGGTTCCGCCCATGTAATCAGGATGATAGGAATCCTCTGAAAGACGGAGACGTTTACCTGGAGAACAAAAAGTTCTTCCGGCATAACGGTGTATAAGCGGCAAAACGCCACCATTATGGTTAAGACAGTCATCGAGAACGGCTGCGGATTCTCCGCCCGATCCGTCGATCACATCCAGTTGTGGGTATTCGTGAAGTTTTTCAGGTAAAATAGATGAAGCAGCCATGGATATAAGATATTTGTATTAGGTTAAAAGGAGTGAGAGTTGTAATATTTTCTAAAGATCAAAAAAGAGTGTGGCAAGTTTGATTCAGCACTTAATGATGGTCACATCTTTTGTTTCCAAACTTCCCGATTTGTGAAGAGTACTCTTTACTGCGTATCATTAATTAATACAGCTTGATCGTTTTAAAGGAAATCTCGACTTCACCTTTTATGGGTACCGGGAGAGCAATACCAATACGGCCCAGTGATGACCACCGCGACCAGGCATCTGACTCGGTACAATCGATAACATACTCATGCCATTGACCGTCAGCAACTGGCTTGAATGGAAGGTCACCCCCCTTCCAGTTGGTATGCCTGAGCACCGCCCGTCCGGCACCGATTTCCATTCCTTTCGAAATTTTCATCTCAAATCTCATCTTTGAATATTTATTGGTATCCACATCCATAATCGAATACAGAATAGGCGGCGTGGCACCAGCCTTGACCAATACTTTACAAATCCCGTTTACATTCACCGGATCGGAAACCAATCCATCCGTTTTGCCCTTGTAAATCTTTCCTTCGAAACTTCTGGAATTGAATTCCAGCACAATGTCGTCCGGCAGGTTTTCAGGTGAACCAAGTTGATCTCGCAATGGAATAAAGAAATCCGGTTCCAAGTTTACCACTTCAGTCTTCCATTGATCGAAGCCCCTTTTCATTTCCTGATATTTTCCCGGCATTTTCCCGGCAAGGTTTTCAACTTCACCAATATTCTGCCCGAGATTAAAAAGTTCGTCATTGTACTCAGCGGACCATTTCTTATTTCGGAGATACTTAAAAGTGCGAATCAGTTTCCAGTCACCCGAACGATAGGCTTCCTGTCTCAAATAGTTTCCAGTTGCCCCCCAATCACGACGTCGCCAGCCAAAAACACGCTCCGAATCAACTTCAGCTTTGTTGGTTAACACAGGGAGAAGATTGATTCCATCAAGTGTACGATCCTTCGGCACGTACTTACCAGCACCTGCCGCTTCCAATACGGTTACAGAAGCATCCATCATAATGGAAGACTGA
>Ga0129327_10000963_pt1 | contig 17236 bp, 3 predicted proteins | sample CPBDNA_6_FD_111799 | JGI IMG/M metagenome (GOLD analysis project Ga0129327, IMG submission 111799) | Freshwater to marine salinity gradient microbial communities from Chesapeake Bay, USA - CPBay_Spr_31_0.8_DNA | ecosystem: Environmental > Aquatic > Marine > Coastal | place: USA: Chesapeake Bay... | reverse complement strand
GGGTAAAGAGATGCCAAATTAAATATAAAATGCTTTGCTCGCGTTTTTCGCCTTCACAGACGCGCGAGAGAGAAGATGTAAGACGCTCACTTTTTACACTCGTCAATTAATGTGCTTTGCGCGCACATGTACTTCTTCGATGTGCACGTTTTAGATGTGCGTATACTATGTATGAGTTGTGAGGAGAGTAAACACACTAATTCGGAATCGTATAACCGCCGTATAAAGAGGTGAAAATATCCAAGAATATCTGCCTTTTTGAGGCGACTTTTCGGTAAACTAAAAGACGTTTTTTTTTTTTAAAGCACATGTGTAATGCGTTTTTTTTGTTAACACCACTCATATCTGATGAGTAACGTAAACCCGATGTCGCCTCCTCGAAACGCCTATATGACGAAGAAGAAGAGGCGTGTAATAATAAGAGTCATCGTCTCATCGAGAAGTGAGAGAGACGGTGTGTGGGAGAGGAGAGGACAGTTTTGTGTCCTCCGTGTTCTGTTGAGTGAGAAGGTCGCAGAGGGATGAAACGAGGGGAAAAGCGACTGCTCGACTTCCTTTTTTTTTTTTTGGAGATGAGATTTTTTCAAAATTCGTGGCGCTCAAAGCGCCTCTTGAACTTCCTTTTTTGTCAATACTGTGCGAAGAAGAGCGGCGCGTCTGTCTGCGTAGGAGTTTGTGAGGAGTTTGTTCTATACGAAGAAGAAGAAGACAAAGAAGTGTGTAAACGTTTTGGTGTTGATGAAGTGATTGTTTGTAAAGAGTAATAACTTGAGTATCGTGTGAAAATAAATATGTGTGCTATGCGTGCGTTTTTATTCCTCCTCCTCCGTCTCGGATTCGATGTCGCGCAGTTGTCGTTGTTGTTTTCCTCCTCCTTTCACCACCTTTGTGACGACGACGTGTTGTTGTTGTTGTTGTTGCTTCAACTCTGCTTCGACTCCTTTTTGCGCCGCCATGGCAACGACCGCCGCCGCTCGCTCGTATTCAGCCAATTTAATCTTCAACGCTTCTGTTTCTCTTCTGAGTTGGTCGACGTTGTCTTCGTCCTCCGCCATCGTCGCGCCCGCTAACGTCCGCTGACCAAACGCGCCTCGATCTCTCACCGGCGCGCCTAACAGCATTCGGTTGCCGCGTTGGTTAGAAGTGACGAGCTCACTCATCAACGCCAACGTTTCCGCCTCCGGACGCATCTTACTTTGGTCCGCGTCCGTGACGTTTGGTGAGACGTGGATAACTCTCGGCCAACCGACGACGGCTTGGCCACCAACCGTGACCCACACGACGTAACTCCCAGCTTTCGAAAACATCGATCGGAATTGGCCTCGGATTTGACTACCTCCGCCCGATGACTTCGACTGGATCTCCTCGAATCGCACATCTCTCGGTCCAGATGCACGAACTTCGAGCGTTTGCCATTCCTTCCAAACGGTAGCGTTGCCGAATCGGTCTCGAGCGTGCATTTTAATGGTGAGAAAATCACCCGCGCGAGCGTTGATTTGACCCACGTTCGGGGTGATACTCGAATTGGTATTGGAGGAAATGAACCCTTGGTCGTCGTGTGCGCCTTCGACGGTGGCAACGCAATGCGCCGCCGCCGCTTGACCAGGCGACACGCGAACTTCGATCGGCGCGCCTTTCACCGGGTCTCGTTTGTACCCGGACCAGACGTACAAGGTGTACCTACCCGCCACTCTCGCTTCGAATCGAACGTCGCACGATCCGTCTCCAGCTTCCACTGTTTCGATTTCCGCCGGTCCTGCGCCAGACGCTTCCACGCGGAACGGTAACGAATCAGGATACGCTTTCAAAACGTTGCCAAATTTGTCGCATCGTAAAATTCTCGCGATACCAACCATGCCGGCTTCCAAGTTGCGCAAGCCAGAAGCGTCGATTTGACATCTATTTGGATCCGCTTCCGCGGCTTCGCAGATACCATGCAGCGATCTTCTCGAGTCGTCAGCGACCAACTCGATTTCATACTTACCGGCGATGTCGACAAAGTACGAGACGACGTATGACCCGTCGCCTTGATCGAGAACAGAGCCTTCGGTATTGACAATCGTATCCTCGCGCCTTTCCACGCGTTTGTCTTCGGCTTTGATGATGGAAGTGACCACGCACTCAATCGGAGAGCCTCCCATGCGCAAGCGATTACCTCGGTGATCGCGCGCACGGATGATGAAGGAGGATCGTTTTCCAGCGACGCATTCGGTTCGACCAGAACCGGTGATTTCAGAGAGTGGTAAACAAATTTCAGCCGGTTTGACGTCGCACGTAAACGGAGAGCCGACTAACGGTTCGCCGTCCAGGTTGGCAAATAACGTGTGTCGACCAACTTCTGGCCATCGAACGACGGCGCGGTAACGGATTTTGTCCTTGGTTAACTTCAAAGGAATAATTGAAGAGACACCAGATGGAGATAATAATCGCGCGCAGACGGCTTCTTTACCGCCAACTTCTCGGTGCGAGGCGTCAAAGTCAGTCGATTGTAAGGTAAACGCGGTTTCCGCGCCGACGAAAAACATCGGTTTGGATTCCAAACATTTCAGCGTCAAGGCGTTGACTTTGCCGCGGAGGCACTCGATGACGCCGGTGTTGGACACGTCTTGCGATTTCGTACCCGCATCACCGGTGACGAAGGAGTTGAAGGACATGCGAACGGATTGCTCTGGCTTTTCACCTTTATCCGGCCAGCATTTTAAGTGCACGGTCCACTTACCGCTCTTAGGCAGCGTAAATCGTACCGAATACGTACCGTCCGCGTGATCTTCGACATTCGCATCAACTTCCAAACCTTCGTCGATGAAATCGTTTGATTTCAAGACAATCTCCACGTTGTCCCCGCCTTCCAGTCGAGCGTTGCCGAAGGAATCGTTCGCTAAGAAGATTGCGTGGGCGGGAGTGCCCGCGCGGACTTGCTTCTCTGCCAACGCGTCGCCTTTCAATACGGATGTCTTCGCGTCGATTTCGTTCGCGACGACTTGTAATACTTTCGGGAAGCCGGCGCAGATTTTTCCGTCGACCGTCGCGCGCATGGAGTACGAACCAGCTTTGGTAAGCGTACCCGAAAAGGCTTTTTCATTGACGTTAATCGCGCTCTTTTTCTTCTTCAAGTCCTTCTTCGAGGCTTCCCGTAAGAGTAAATCGCTCGCGCCGGCGCAATCCACGCGAACTTTTTGGTCCGCGTCAAACGAGCACGCGTTGCCGTAGGCATCAAAGGCGTCCAAGTACGCGTCAATTTCTCGACCGGCGACGGCGATTAATACTGCGCCGGCGCGTTCTTTGACGCCTTCAACTCTGGCTGAACATTTCGAACCATCCGCAGCGCCAGCGACTAAATCGAGTTTAATCGGCGCCCCCCGGATTGGCGATTCGGCTTTGCCGCCACGTTCCCACCATTTCTTTTGGTTGTCGGCGGTGAAAACGAGCAAAGTGTACGAGCCGCAGGCGGTTGCGCGGAATCGCGCAACCGCAGTTGGACCGTGCTTATCGTTTTTATCAAAGCTCTCGATTCTCCCGATATCTGCTTCAACCGTTCCTGGCCCGTCGCCGTCGGCGACGATCGCGAACGTGGACGTCAAATCTTCGTGTTTCGGCGGCGGCACAATGTTTCCGTGCTTATCCGCACAAATCATTGGGATTTCAACGACATCACCAGATCGCCAGACGTACTTCTTTAACGGCGTTTTAATAATCTCGTAGTTCTTTTCTTCATCCCCCGAGGCTTTCAATTTTTTCTTCCCGTCACTGGCGGTCGTGATTTCTTTCCTCGTAATGGCGTAATCGAGGACGACGCACGATTTCGGATCGACTTCACCTGGGACCACGATAATGCGCGCTTTTCGTTCTTGGCCGGCGCAAGTTATGGATAATTCGTGCGGCGATGCTTTCAAACACGTGTATCGAATTGCGTACGACCCGTCGCGTAAATCTTCAACTTTCGCTTGGATGGGAATCTTCGAAGTTCGTTTGTTCGCGATATCCAACTCGTACACCGCGCAGTTGATTTTTGCGCCGCCTTTGAAGATGCGTTTGCCCGCTGGGTTCGTAGAAAGCATAATAAATTCGGCTTCAATTCCCGCCGTGGCTTTTTGCCATCCGTCGCCTTCCAACTTGGAAGACGCCAAGACGACGATGGCGCGATCCGCGGCGCGGTTGCGCAATTCGTCGTCCTTGACTAAGTTGCAAATTTGGTCGGCGTTAGCTGGCGGTAACGCAGCGATGATACCATCGGCGATGTCCATGTCGAGACCGTCAATAATTTTTGCCGCAATGTCCGGTTCCACGGCACCGGCGGCAAAGATGTTCGCAACCGCAGAAGATGGCATATTCTTGATCGCCGTTCGTACCGTTTCCATGTTGCTCGAAATGCTCGTAAGAATTTCGCCGGCTCTGAATGGATCCGCGGCGGCTAAGATTTGCGATGCGCGTTTGATGGCGTCCTCGTCGTCGGTTTCCAAGATGGCGCGAATAGCAGCCGAGGCATCGTCTAAAGACAGGTATTTTAAGCATGCCGCAGCCGCTTCCGGCGTCATCTTTAACAACATCGCAGCTCTTTTCGACTCCGACATGTTCGTCAAGATGCTCGCCGCAGTTTCGGGCGTCAACGCAGAAACGATATCAGCCGCGTCTTTCGGCGTCATGTTCCCAATCGCGTGCGCGGCAACCTTCGCGTCCATTGTTTCGAGACAGTCGATGCATGCCTTCTTCGATGTCACTTTTTGCTCGGCATCTTTTTGCTTGTGAACGTTGTTGCTTTCGTGCCATAACTTCAGCAAACAATCCGCGACGACGCCTCTCGACTTCGTCGTTTCGTGCTCGGCTTGCTTTTGGTTCGCCCAACTTGGACCGTATTTCGACAAACTTTCCAAAGAGGAAGAAAGCGTTTTCGGCGTCGCCTCTATCACGGACGCGTTGGCCAAGATTTCCATCCCTCGCTTCGGCGATAAGTTGTGCAAAATTTTCCCTGAATCTTTCGATTCCATGCGCGAATAGACTTTCGACCTCGTCGGTTCTGGCATGGAATACAACAACTCGCTCGCCGCGTGTGGGTCTAACGGTAATAGCGCTTGTAAACGCAAAGCGACTTCGTCTGGTTTCATGAGCGCCAACGCCGCGTTCAATTTCCTCGCGCCTTCCTGAGACGAGGCAAACATGGAAGACATCGCACTCGCGGATTGTTGCGGCGTCAATTTTGAGAAGATTTCTGCAGTTTTATCCGCGGTATATTGCATAAGAATTGCAGCTAAAGCCGACGGAGGTTTTACGCGTCGTAAAATGTCCATGACTTTATTTTCGTCTTCAATCATCTTCAGCGCTTCCACCGCGGATTGTGGATCTAAAGCGCCAACTAAGGAGCCGGAGGCTTCCAAAGACAAGTTTTCCAAAATATTCGCGCGGTCACCTCGTTTACAGGACGCGAAGACTCTTTTGGCATCGTCCAATTCCATTTGTGAAATAGCTTCTGCAAGTTTCTTCGGGTTCATGTTAGCGATGATTTGCGCGGCGCGTTCGGCGTCCATGGTCGCCAACACGGCACCCGCCGCCGCCGCCCGCATATCGGCGAGCGCTTGTGCGGCAACCTTGGGTGGGACACCTTCCAAAGATTTGGCCGCTCGAAGAGTGGCTGACTTGGACGGTTTTACACCGTTTGCGCCCCACCTGTGTTCTTTGATTTCACCAGATGAAGCCGCGTTGCCGCCGAGCGCTTCGCCGCTCAAATTCACCGGCGGCGGGGTGACCGCCCCAGTCGCAACCAAATTCTCCGCCAAATCTGCAATCTTCGTCCCAATACTCGTCGCTCTTAAAGCTTCGTCCAATCGTTCCGATTTCGGTTTCCCAGAAACCAACAACGTTGCATAATGTTTCGCAGCCAAGTCAATATCCGTCATCGCCATGACGCACAGTGCCGCCGCTGCAACTTCCGCGTTTGCCGGCGTCGATTGCAATTTCCACAATAAGTTCGATGCGACATCGGAATCCACTCTCGATAAAACCAAGGCGACTACTTCTGGGTCCACATCAGTCAAGTTTGGCATGGACGCTAAAAGCCTCGCCGCGTAATTTGCATCTAGAGCGCCAAAGGTTTCGCGCATCAAGTGCGGGTACACCTCCGAGAAACGAGCCATAATCTCTGCCGCTTTCTTCGGAGACATTGAACGTAAAATGTTCGCTCTCGCTTCCGCAGACGCGTCGGACAAGATATTTGCCGCATCTTGCGCCGTCATTCGCGTGAGTAACGTTGCTGCTGCCATGGGTGAGATTGCGTTCAAAATCTTTTCTCTTTCTTCAGCCGTCCCGGCGTATAACGCCGCCGACGCGTTATCTTCCTCCATCGCGACGAACGCCGCCGCCAAGGCGCGTTCGTCTTGCATGGCAGCCAATACGCTCGCCGCTTCTTCTGGCTCCATCATATCCAAGCACGCACCAGCCAAGTTTGGCTTCATTCCACAGAGCATCTCCGCCGCTGCCTCCAACGAAGGTTGGCTGCGCAACGCGTGTAACGCCGCTTCGGCTTGTTGCGCGGTAATTCTCGGTTCGTTACTGTTCGCACTCCCAAAGATGACTTGGTGTTCTGTGGAGCTCATCTCGTCGTCATCGTCGTTATCATCGGCCCAATCGAAGTAATCCGGAAATGGGCCGTGCGTATCTGTACCGTAAACGTAGCCAAATGCGTTATTCGCACGCACCGCCGAGGACGGCGCGCGTTCGCGAGCGTCGAGCATGAACTCGTCGTACGCTTCCTGGTTCGGGTCCCGCACGCGAACGACAAACGGGCAGCCGGGTAAGATGTCACCATCTAAAGTAACGCAAACCGAGTGGTTCCCGAGCTCGACCCAAAACAATTTAGACCAAAAGTGTCTCGATTCTGGATTGAACACCACGGGCGTATTAAACGCCAACCCTGACGGCGTGTGTACCGTGCACACAATGGCCTCGCGTCCGGACATGACTCGAGACGGATTCGCCGGTTGGACGAATAACGTTTGCGTGTCGTGTAGCTCTGGACGTTCCCCACCTACGCCGCGAACGACGCATTCGCCGGCAATTAAAACACCTAAAGATGGCGAGAGCGAGTACCTAGAAATTTTTTCCTTGACGCCGTTGACGCTTAAATGCACGTCGTGTCGAATCGGTTCGTCCATTTCAAATCGTAAAACGTACGTGCCGTCGCCGACATCTTCGACGTAACAGTCAACGTACCCATCTTGTTCGGTTTTGATCGTAGCTTCGACTAAATCACCGCCCATAGATCGCATGTTGCCAAAAACATCGGCAGCTTGGAGCATGAGCGTGGTTTCCGTGGCTGTCGTGGAGCGCGATAAAGCTTCGCCAGAAATGATGCACGCGTTGGCGTCCGCCGGACCAGCAACAACTTGGACGGTACGAGGCCATCCAGCGCAAGAGCTGTCGCCGACTAACGCGGAAACGCAGTAAGTACCCGCGTCCGTAAAGGTTGCTGAAAATGCACCGACATCGTCACCAGGCGCAAATGCAATCTCCGTCGGGCCTTTGCCATGAACAGCGATGCGTTCGCCGCCAGTCCATTGCGTTTTGTTCCCGTGCGCATCTCGAGGCAAGACGTAGACGTTGACTTTGTCGCCGGCAACGATTGTGGCCGGTAAGGAGGCATCGGAGTCGTGCTCGCCCAAGCGCTCTTCACCGGCTGATTCGTCGAGAGGATCGATTTGTAGCGCGATTCTCGCGACGCATGCCGCCGGGAAGGTTTGAGTAGACTCGCACTCCGCGACGAACGTCGCAACGAGTTCTGGATCGGCTTCTCCTAAGATGGCACCACCACCGGCGATGTCGTCGACGATATTCGTAGCATCGATGGCAACCGCAAGAACGTCGATTTCGTACACGCCGGATGCCGCCGCTCTCAAGCGCAACTCGCACGTTCCGTCGCCTAACTCTAACGCTTCGCAATCCACGACGGCGGGGCCTACAACTTCCGCGGCGAATCGGTTCAACCCGTTTTTCGCGCTTCGTCTCGTCGGATTTCCGTACCGATCGCGACGTTGAACGCGAACGATGCCGGGTTCACCGGCGAGCCATTGCACGAGCATTTTGGAGGCGTCCACGCGACATTCGGACGGTTCGCACCACGACGCTTCGCATACGCAGTTTAAAGTGCGACTGCTCGGATTTTTTGTCTGCAACGCGATGAACAAATCAACTTTACCAGCTTTCGTGCACACATACTCGAAATCGTACGTCCCGTCTTGATTATTCAGGAATGAAGCGGCGATCGGACTTTCTCCCGGGCACCTCGCTTCGACGTGAATCTTCTCTGCTGCGCCAAAGTTAATCGGATTCCCACCGTAATCTCTCGCGTGGAGTCGAAACTTAGCTGGTTCGCCGGCGATGCACCTCGTCGCACCTTCGCCAGAGACAACGCAGGCGGACAAGGAAATTTCCCGACCTTCGGCGATGACGCGAATGGGAGTTTTCGGAACGCGAATCCCATTGATCAAAACCGCAATGTGATGAACACCCGGATGAAGCCAACGAATTTTGGCCACGTATCGAGTCATATCTTTCGCGAGCGTACAGCGGAGCGACTCGGAGACGCCTGACGGTAAAGTTAAAACAACCGAAATCGCTTCTAAACCAGTCATTAAGCGTTTGTTAACTTCGAAACCGGCGCCAACGATGATTAAATCCGTCGTCGTCCCGCACTCTGCCGCGCCTCGCGCGTCAAGCGCTGGGTTCAGCGTAATATCGGCCTCTTCCGCGGTCAACGTACCAAAAGCGACGTGGAAGGCGATGCCGCCTTCAATCAATGGTTGGCCGTTGATGCGGACGGATAAAATCCAACGACCGGCGACGGTGACACCGAACTCGAGAGCGTACGTGCCGTCGCCATGGTCGACCACGGAAGCACCACGAGCGTAAGCGCCGTTCGGACCTTCGAGCGCCAATTGCACATCATCTCCGCCTTGTACTCTCAAGTTGGCGTATTGATCCACCGCTCTTAACGTTAATCGGACTAAATCGCCCGTTTTCACGTCTTTCAAACCTTCCATAGATAAGAAACATCGATCCGGGTGCGTCGGTCCAGCGATGATTTGGACAACTCTCCAACATACCGGTAAACCGTCGCACAAGACTCGCAGCTCGAACGTACCAGCTCGAGTCATTTTTGACGTGAAATCGGTTTGACGCGACGTTGCCCCCGTGACATCAAAAGCGAAGAATTCCGGACCTTGAGCTTGCACTTGAATCACCTGGCCTTCCTCCCAGGACGTGTCGTTGCCGAATCGATCCCTCGCAGTGACGCAAACGAGAACGTTTTCTCCCGCTGGTGCAACCCAAGACGCTTTAGAGCCACCGTTTGTGTCGTAATCGTCGCCATTACGCTGACGCGCGCCAACGACGATCAAGTCGCAATTCTGAGGTTCCGCAACCGCGGCGACCAACGGGATTTCGAATACGCCTCTCGGTAAAGGGAAGAGCATCGTACCATCCGCGGCGTTGACTTTTTGCAACGATTTTGGCAACTCGCTGATGGATTGGCCGCCAGCAATAGCTACCGCCGTGCGCTCTTCGAAGGTGATTTTAGAGTTGCGCTCATCGTAACCTTTCTTTTGCGCAGATTTCACGGCGCCTGCTAACGCGTCGTCTCTTTCTAAAGCTTTGTTTGCGATTAAAATGCGCCTGGTTTTACCCTTGTCATCGATGATTGTTTTCGCGTGTTCATCGTACTCGGTCGTTTTCGCCTCGATGCGTTTTTGTCTTTCGGCTTTGGAATAAACGTCCTCACCTTCGTGACTTTCAACGCCCGGCAAGGCTTTCGTTTTGCCTTCTGTGCGTCCGTAATGCATCAACTCTTCCGCTTCTTCGTTCATGAATGGCAGTAAAGGCGCATCGGCGACGTACACGCCCAAGTTGTACGTTCCAGCAACCGTCGCCGTGTATCTGATTTCACAGGTGCCGTTACCAAGTTCTAAGGACTCCACAGCCACTTCGGCGTTGTTCGGTCCAACGCCGTAGCCATACAAAGGCGCTAAACCTTCACGTCGCGGGACCCTGTTACCAAATCGATCGACACGCGTAACCGTAAACGCAAGTTGTTGTCCAGCAATCCATCTCGTGTGCGTAGCGCCATCCACTCGGCACTTGGCGTAATCGACTCTCCCCGGAACGCAATTCGCGCGAAAAGTTGCTGCTTCTGAACCGAGGAAGAGCGACAGTTCAAACGGACCGGCACGTTCGACGACGTATGCTGCCTCGTAAGTCCCGTCGCCTAAATCGAATACTTTACCTCTCGTGGTATCGCCACCACTTCGGATGGCCAAACCTAATAAAGCGCCTCCGGTGAATAATCGGTTGCCTCTCGCGTCTCTCGCCTCGATCAAAATCGTCGCCTTCTCACCGGCAACTGCACCTTGCAGACCCGGACCGGAGAGACGGCACATTGGCAAGCTCAAGTTCTGCGCTTCGACGTCGACAATTAGCGGCGATCCGACGATGGGCTCACCATTAATCGTAGCTACGATTTCGTGACGCCCAACTTCCCACCACCTCGCGGAGGCTTTGTAGCGAGCGCCTCTCTCGGCAAAAGAAACGGCCAACGTGTGCGAAGCACCAGAAGGGGCGATTAAATGCACGGAACACGCTTCTTTCCCAGACATGCCTCTCCCAGTCGCTTCAAATTCCAAAGACTGGACGTAAATGTCTCGCAACGAGCCGCACGTATCAATAACGACGTTGTCGTTATTATTCCCCGCGCCAATCAACCCGGCGACGCGATCGACATGTTTCGAATGCTCCACACCCGGTGCAGCGCGTAAAATACACCCAGATGCTGAAACTGGACCGTAAGTAGCAATCAATTCGACCGTGGATTCTTTCGCGACTTTCCCGTTGATTACCGCAGAACACGTGTACCTCCCCGCCGTGGGGACTACAAACTCCGCTGTGTACGAACCATCGCCGTGGTCGTGGACGTCCAAACACGTCGATTTGTTCCCACCCGAAGAAATAATGCTCAAATCAACGCGATCGCCACCCCCGTGACAATTGTTCCCATACTTGTCTTCGGTTTGCACCGTAAGCCTGGAGACGTGGCCGGCCAAGACGCCGGCTAACGCATCCCCACGCAACGTCGCTCGTCCAGTCACGCACGGTCCAGGGAACACATGCAATGCCAACGGAGATGCGGCGATGGGAATACCATCGACGGCAACGTGGACGACGTAGCTTCCAGCTCTCGGGCAAATCGTTCGCAAAATGACGCGACCGCCGCGCATGTCCGCGACTTCAAACGCTCTTTCTTGAGGTAAATGCGCCGGACCGGATGCAGATACCGTCACCGTTTCGCCTTTGAAGACAGTTGGGTTCCCGTATCGATCGCACGCATCAACCAGTGCGGTGACTTCTTCACCAGCCATTGCGGCGCAAACGAGCGGAGACTTTTTACTCTTATCTCCTTTCGCGCCGTTGAATCCGTTGTCCAATTTGAAGCCTTTCGTCGAAGATGTCAAGGTTTGCAACACGGCTTTACAACCGGCGTGCGAGAGTTTTCCAGTCACCATTGCCGCTTCAAAGGGAGTCGTGGGAATGATTTCATTCGTATCCACGCACGAAACAGTGATGGTATACACTCCGGTGGTGTTCGTTTCGAGTTCAAACTCGATTCGACCATCCGGCATCGGCAAACGTTTGTTGCTCGCCTTGACCGTCCCGGGGCCGACGCAACGAACCTTGAAGTCCAAGACGCAATCGTTCGCGTCGATTTTGTTACCGTAGGCGTCAACGAGCTGCAAGCGCAACAGCCCGCCTTCGCCGGCTTTCCACTCGTCTAACCCTGACTTATCAAGAGTAGATTTGAGCACGTCGCAGTCACCGGCATAGCACGTGGAATCGTAAATGGCCTCTTCGGAGTTGCCGAGGACAACAACTTCAATCGGACCAGCGGTTTTGGAAACGTAAATGATTTCGTAATCACCATTACCTCTGTCTTTAATCTCACCTTCGATGGGTTCCATTTGGGACGCGAGCTTTGAATCAGCCGGTCGCGTGAAAACGGAGAGTTGCGCGCCGCCGTGGGGGATGCGCGAACCGCCCTTTTCTCTCGCTTCGATGACAATCTTCGCCGGAATGCCCGCAATGCATTGATATTCAGCAAACTTCACCGTGCATTGCGGTAAGCATAATGTCGAGCGGTTCAAGATGCGATCTTTCAAGTCGCGTCTTTTCAAGTGCTTCATTATGTTTTGAATCATTTGCTCCGGCATCAAAGAAACGAAGGAAATAGCAAAGTTTGGATCGATGTCTTCGATCAAAGCTGCCGCAGCTTCCGGAGATAAACCAGCCGCATATAAAGCGACGGCGTTAGCCAATGACGATTCAGAGTCCAAATCGCCACCTTTAAGATTACGTAACATTTTAGTCACCTCATCCGGCGACATGCCGCGCAACGCGCGACACGCGTCCTCCGGAGAAAGCTTTCCCAAAATATCGTGTGCGTTCATCAAACCTTCGCAAGCTTTACCCAAAGCTTCCAAAGGGTCGATGAGCGCCAAAATCTCTGCAATCAAAAACTGGAACATTCCGGACAAGTCGCAGTTACTATCGGGTTGTAAAGAAATCGAAATGGCTTCTGCAGCCAGCACCGGGTCTAACAAGTTGGCCGCATTCGCCGCCAGCTCGTGACCTTTATGCTTGCACACTTGGCAAAAGGCGCGTTCGACGGTCGATGAATCTTGATCTTTGAGCAAATCTGCGAGCTCTTCCGGTGTCATTTCCAACGCTAATCGACCAAAGGATTTGTTATCCAATAAGAAGGGCAACGCCACGATGCGTTGATCTTCTCGACAGCATCGGAAAAAACTCAACGCGTGATTCGAGTTCGTCTCGTCTTTGGTTTGCATGACCCCCCCGGTATCGTCCGCTAAAAGTAAGGCATATACGACAACTGCGACGTCTTCGCCGTCGGCATCGTCAAAGCCAGCTTCATACAGCGCACATCCGCCTTTACAGGATATGTCTATCATCACCGGCGCTAAATTTTCTAAGCGTTCTAAAGCGTTTTGTCGTCTAGTTTGTCGTTCGTGGGCCGGCAAGGAAGGATCCGAAAGCCAAGCGTTGGAACACCCGGCAATTAAATCGATCCAGTTCCAACCGTCTCCACTCGTAGACTCGCTAAATCCAGCTTCTCTGCGCATAGTTTCAATCATCTCTAACATTTCCGCGCGCTCTTTCACGTCCAGAGTTCGCATGGCTTTTGGTACGAGCCTCGGCGGTAATCGTGCTAGAATACCAGCTTTATCCTTTTTATCTTTACATTTTCCGACGACATCGGCGATATCGATGTCTTCGCATAGCTTCTCCAAGTTCCCACGGTCTAAGTTTTTTAAAAGCGGTCCTAAATCTCCCGGGCTTAATTGCTTCAAAGCGTCGAGGAATTTGGCGTTGTCTTCCGGATCCGCGTTGGCTAAGATTTTTGCCAAGTCTTCCGTACTCATAGCGAGGAGAACGTCTGTTGGGTCACGCATAGCACCTAAAATATCCGCTGCATCTTTCGGAGGAAGTTCGGAGAGAATTTCAGCGCAAGTTCCAGGCATGACGCCACTCAACATTCTCGCGACGTTTTCCACGTCTTGGCCTTGGATGGCGTCCGCGGCGTCCTTCGGAGACAAGTTCGAAAGCGCTTGCGCGGCGCCTTCCGGAAGAAGGTTCGGTAACATGTCCGCAATCTCTCTGGCAGAGAGGTTCTCGGGAATTTGCGGCAACGACAGGAGGATTTCGACGTTATATGGCGACCCGATGATAGCTTCTTGGCTTAAATTGACCGAAATCGTGTGCATGCCGACTTGCGTCCAGCGGTACGTGCCGGTATACACGCCGTTCTCGAACGTCAATTTCACCTCGGCAACTTCACCAGATGGTAACAGAATTCGAGTAGTCATAGCTTCCGTGCCGTTAAATCTGCGACCGACTGAAGTATCGTTCACGGTTCCGTTGCCGGCATGGTTCGGGTAAATCGTAATCGTGCCGTTTTCGAAGCAAACGACGCCACCTAAATTATCCGAGCCGAGTCCAACGAACGAACATTCTTGCGCTATAACTGGACCGTATTCTGCTAAAATCGATTGAACGTCCGAACGACCAGTTTGGCCATTGACGACTAATTGACAATCCCACATTCCCGGTTGGTCCAGTTTGAATTCGCACCCATACGTGCCGTCGGAATGGTCTACAACTTTCGCCGTCACGACAGATCGTCCATCCGGCGAAACTAAAGTCATGTCTAACACGTCGCCACCAGTAGCTCTCAAGTTGCCAAACTTATCCGCGGCGTGAATGGTGAGATGGCTCGGTCGTCCGACGCGAACGCCAGCGGCCGCTTCGCCAAATACCATGCACTTACTCGGATCTGTTGCTCCCGGAACCACAATAAGAATGCGCGGGTACCCGGCTAACGGTTCCTCGGCAGCATCGGCAGAAAGCAAGTACGAACCTGCGGTTTGAAAACTCGCCGATAAGGTAGCTTCAGCTCTGGGACCTCCGCGATTTTCAAAGTGGTACTCTTCGTCGTCCATGACGGCGGTGAAAAAAATCGACTGATCGCTCGTAAACGACGTCGCGTTGCCGTAGATATCTTTCGGGGAAACGTTCGCGATGACTTCATCGCCCGCAACGGCGACTAAGGCGTCGCTGTCGGGAGAGGCGAGTTGTGCACCATAAATTGAAGTTACGCACGCAGATCCCGCGGCAATGCTTGGCGTGACGACAATTTCAAAAGGCGCGCCCGGTAACGAATCCATGTGTTCACCTCCCGAAACGGAGACAAAGTATCGACCGATAATCGTACACTTGACAACGACGTCTGATCGACCGTAAGAACCGTCGATGACGTCGCATTTCGCTAAACCTGGGCCGTCGATGGTACACCGAAACGCCAATTGACCTTGCCTCGAAGGGCAATCGTTCCCGTACGCGTCTCTTCTTTGAATAGTCACTCGACCTTCTTTACCGACGATTAAATCGAGATTCGAGTCCCCGAGTAAGACGCACGATTGAATCACCGCCACATTTGGTTCGCAAATAGCTTTCATGTTTAATTCTTCTTCGCCTAAAGCAACGACGAGTTCGAAATTTCCAGCTACTTTGCACACGTACGACGCTTCGTAGGAACCGTTCCCGAAATCAATAATCTCGCCTCGGAATCGCTCGTCGTTTCCAGCTTTTGTTTTACACTTGAGGGAGACCTCCAAGTCAAACCCGCCTTCTCGTAAGCGGTTGCCTCTTTGATCTCTCGTTTCGATGATGAACGTGGCTCGTTCGCCGGCGATGCACTTGTGCGCGCCCGGGCCGGTGATTTGCGAGGCGGCCAAGCACGCAACCTCCGGGGCAACTTGTACCGCATGCGGCGCACCAGGTAACGAACGACCGTCTAAGGTGACCGAAACCCAATTTTCGCCAACTTCTGGCCAGCAGATGGTTCCAACGGCTTCAATCGACCCTGGTTGACACTCGATGGGAATGCCGACGGAAACGCCCGACGGGGCCGTGAGTTTCACTTGGAACCCTTCCGCACCGGAAAACTGGCGTCCATCTTCCGGTCGAGCAATGCGCACGCGAACAGGGGCATATCCACCACACGGCTGCGTACCTTGCGGCAAATCCAAAATCAAATCTGTCGCCGTCAACGGTCCGTGTGAGACAACGAGTTTGTGCACTTCGTTGCTCAAACGTCCGTTGTATGCGCATCGAAGCATCCATACACCCGCGGAAGGGCAGGAAAAGTCGAGCAAATACGACCCATCACCATGATCGGTTACTTTACAGCTCGCACGTTCGTTCGTTTCCGTGTGCACGACGACCGCTTCGACATCGTCCCCTCCTCGGGCGCGCGGATTGCCGAATCGATCGATAACTCGGACGTTAATTTTACAGTTTCTGTTCACCATCAATCGCAACGAGCGGTTACCCGGAACCAACGTATCTGTCGCTTCCACGCCGCCGTCGACGTTTTCAAAACGTAACTGTCCTTGCATTGGCGCTTGTTGGATTTCGTTGTTTTGACCTTCGCCTCTGTACACAAAAGCGCTGTCGGCGTTGTAATCGTATCCGAGCGCTCCGGTTTGAATTTTATTATTCTCATCACTGTTTACACGAACATCATCTTCGCTGGAATACATAGATTCTTTATCTTCCTGGTAGTCATCATCATCATCATCATCATCATCACCGTACGAAACGTTCGCTTTCTTCGACCTCTTCTTCGCCGTCGAGTACGCTCGCGCTCCGCCGACGTCCGAGGACGCCGTCGGATCCGACCCTCTCTGCGGCGGCGACAGATCCTCCGAAACCGACGGCACAAAACTTTCTTCAAATTCTTCTTCTTCGAGGACAGATTCCAGTTCCGCGTTAATGTCTTGCTCTCGTCTCTTTTTCTTCCTTCCTTCCGCGACGTCGTCTTCGTCAAAATCGCTCAAATTCGCGATCGACGCGTCGCTCGAAATTTCCGAAAACGCCACCCCTTCCGCCACCGGTACCGCTCGCACCGAAAATTGCACGTGCGTCAGTTGCACCGTCTTCTCTCCTTTCCCGGTTTTTAAAGGGACCGTCTTCGTGATTTCCTTCCCTGGTTGGAGGCAAAAATCCATCAGATCGATTTTGCTTTCCGCGTACACTCGCGTTTTCGTCTTGGACATGATTTCCTTCACGGTGAGCAACATCGGTTTACTCTCGTACTCTCCCGTTCTCGGATTGACGAACAGAGAGGTGGAAACACTCAACACTTCGTCGTTGAAGTCGCACTCGCCGTTCGACGCGTCCACGATTTGTGTCTTCGCAACTTTCGAGCCTCGTTTGAGGAGCAATTGCGTTCGTTTCGTGCCGGGGAGGAGATTGTACACCGAGCGAACAGTCACCTGGAATTCGTACTTGTCCGCTTTCCATCCTTTGGATTTCATGATAAGTTTACTGCTGCTCGTGGGACCAGTGGTACCACCGGTGCCTTTACGAGAGAACATCTTTTTGTTGTGCGTTTGTCGAAGGATGCGATGCAGGCGTGTGCGTACTCTACACAAAGCTCTTGCGCGTCCTTTCCAAACAAAAATGTGCAGGAAAAGAGGCCGCGCTTTGTTCTTTTTTCGCTCGTGGCAGAGAGAGACAAATTTTTTTTGCTTAGGGTTTCAAACCCTATTTTAGAACCCTAAACTTTTGTTTTTTTGCTGAGCTGGCATTTTTAGTAAATATCTGAATTAGGTCAACACAGATC
>Ga0129327_10000960_pt1 | contig 17251 bp, 16 predicted proteins | sample CPBDNA_6_FD_111799 | JGI IMG/M metagenome (GOLD analysis project Ga0129327, IMG submission 111799) | Freshwater to marine salinity gradient microbial communities from Chesapeake Bay, USA - CPBay_Spr_31_0.8_DNA | ecosystem: Environmental > Aquatic > Marine > Coastal | place: USA: Chesapeake Bay... | reverse complement strand
TACGACCGTGCGTCACCTCGTTGTAGGCGTTGAGCAACCAGTTGGCGTCGCAGACGAGTTGCAATCCGGCCCCGCCGTGGTGCTGCAGACGGTCGCGGACGTACAGGTTGAGCAGCTCGGTGGCCAGCAGCGTGCAGCGATGAACGCGCTCCACCGCCCCGCGGATGGCCGACGCGTGGGCTGCGTCCGGGATCAACTTTTCAAAGCTGACCCCGACAGTGCGCACCGCCATGTCAACGGAGGTCCGCAAAGCTGACCCCGACAGTGCGCACCGGCATGCCAACGGAGGTCCGCAAATAGGCGGTCACCAAGCGTGCCGCCTCATACTGGTAATGTAAGTGGCATCGTTTTTTTTGTAGATACCGTGCGTGAGCGGGAAGCGTCGCGACAGTGAAACTGTCACGTGCACATAATCTTTCTTCACAGTCGCGAAAGTGAAGCTGTCGCGAAAGTGAAGCAGGCACCTGTATCTTCAACGCACCTGCAACCGCGCGCGCTGAGTTCAGGCGGTACGAGCAAAAACACGGCGATAAGTCAATAGGTTCTGCTCATTGACACGGCGCGGACCGACGCAGCCGACACAGCCGACACAGCCGACACAGCCGACACAGCCGACACAGCCGACACAGCCGACACAACCGACACAGCCGACAAAGCCGACACAGCCGACACAGCCGACACAGCCGACACAGCCGACACAGCCGACACAGCCGACACAGCCGACACAGCCGACACAGCCGACACACCCAAACTAGCCGAACGATCCAACTGACCAAGCTGCGGACCGTCGCCAACGCACGGATCTTCTTCGCGTTCGTCCGCATCACCTCATGGCGCGTCTCTTCTTGTCGCACACGTGGACCCACGCCGCCGACTTCGCTCCTCACGATGTCGTTCGCATCGCCTCGCGCGGCCTTCGCGACGCCGGATGGCAAGTTTGGTTCGATGAAGACAGCATGGAGCGCGACATCGATGCGAGCATCCGAGACGGCATAGACGCCAGCGACGTCGTCGTCGTCTTCCTCACATCAGCGTACATATCGAGCGTTCAACGATCGCACGACTCCGCGTCCGCGGTGCGCTCCAACTGTTACAAAGAATGGTGCTGCGCGTGTGCGTTGGGCAAAACGATCCTGCCGGTGCTGTTGGAAAACGTCTGGGAACAGGCTGCCAGGTCTGTGCTGTCCCTGTACATCGCCAACGCGTTTCGTGTGGAGTGCGTGGCGAACCACGGCCAGATAGCCAGCAGCGTGACGAACGTGCTCACGGCACGGTACAACGTCCACCCGGCAATCCCGGGCCGCGACGCGTCATGCAGAGACCGAGAAGCGAAGGTTATCGAGCGTTTGAAGGTGTAGCGCACGCGTGCGTGCGCGTAGCGTTTTCGTTCCGGTCTGCACGACGAAGACGAACACACACGCGACGGCCCACGACATGGCGCGTGACGGACATCAGACATCGTTTGCCGAGGCGGACGGGCGCAGTGCGACGACGGGGGCATTTGGGAAAAAAAATGTTTCCGCACGACAGGTGGCGCCGGTCAGGATGCTGCGCGCTCAGGGAAGGCAGTCGATACTACACGCCGACCTGTCCGACGCGGCGGGGTCGTGCCCGGGCGTCCGCGTCGACATCCCCGACCTGAAACGCGCACGCATTTACAAGTGTCGACCTCCCGTGGCGCACGGCCTGCAGTTTCACGACCCGCTCTTCGGCACCAGCGCGCACACGTTCCACGAGGCGAAGATTGCCCACACGAATCGCTCGGCGGCGTTGTCGCGGACGTGCGGAACGTTTTGCGACGCGGTCTGACGCGGGTGAGCAAGGCTGCGCCAGTTTTTTTTTGGGGGGGCGACGAGTAGAAAGGAGAGGGCGAGGCTCTCCCATGCAGTCTTGCATTCGCGGCGACGACCGGACCGTGACGCCCGTGTTCGAACAGCTTCACCACGACGGCGCCGTCGTCACACGAATTTCGAAGATGCTCCTGCCGGAAGAGGCACGCCATCTCATCGAGAACGGAAAAAAGGCTGGCTTGCACAGATCGACAGTGGCGGCGGGGGGCGGGTCGAGCGTGAACGCGTCTCGCACTTCCTCGACAGCTTTCTTGAAGAAGGCGGCCGATCCCGTGACGAAGTGCATCGAGCAACGGATCTCCACGTTGGCCGGCATGCCTCACACGCACATGGAACCGATGCAGATCACTGACTACACGCGGAAGCAGCAATACAAAGCACATCACGATTATCTTCGCCAGGGGGGGCCAGAGAGGACGACTACTGTCTTCGCGTACCTCGCGGACGAGGGGCTGCGCGACGGCAAGTGCGGCGGCGCGACTACGTTTTACAAGCTGGCGCAAAACGGGAAGGAACCACTGCGCGTTTACCCCAAAGCGGGAGACGCGGTCATGTGGTCAAACAGGACCCTGACAGGAGGGTTGAACGCCAAGACGCTGCACGCTGGGGAACCGTTGACGTGCGACGCCGCGCACAAAGTCGGACTCAACGTGTGGTTTCGGGATCATCCGTGGAGGTAGCCTCCTCGTCAACCGGCGGTGCCACGTGACGAGCACCTGGAGCTGCGCCAAAAAAAGGATAGGAGCGTCTGTCTTCACAGTCGCGAAAGTGAAGCTGTCGCGACAGTGAAGCAGGCACCTGTAAGCGTCTCACCGACGCCATCCGTCTCTTTGCCTGCATCCTCGCCTGCATCCTCGCCTGCCTCCTCGCCTGGCTCCGCGCCTGCCTCCTCGCCTGCCTCCTCCCCTTCCTCCTCGTCTGCCTCCTCGCCTGCCTCCTCGCCTGCCTCCTCGCCTGCCTCCTCGCCTGCCTCCTCGCCTGCCTCCTCGCCCCACGCGAAGGAATACTCCTCGTCAGGAACGACGTGGTCGTCCAGCCGTGTGTCGAATCTGTACTCGAGTGATTTCATAACGTCGCACCCATGCAGATAGAAGATGTCTGGAAAGTCGTCTAGCAGCAGCTTCATTCCGCTCCGCGCACTCTTCACGAGAGCCAACCTGTGCTGCCACTCGCTCATCTTCTCGTATTTTTCGAAATCGCGCATCGCGATGGCATTTTCGCGCATCACGTCGTCGTAGCCAGATTCTTCCGACATCGTCGCGTCCCCGCCGCTCGCACTCCCCTCACTTCGCTCCTCCGCAACGAGGAGGCCAACGGCGTCGGAGGCGGCGCCGACGCCATCGCGGCACGACAGGACGAGGTTGTGCGACCCCCCCTCCCTCTCACCGTCGGCCTCCACGTCGACGCCAGCGTCGCAAGCATCGAGGATGGTCACGGCGCCAACTACTCCCCCCAGTTCCGAGTCGGCCGAGCCCTGCTCCCCCACACCAATCGCGGATTCCTCGCGCGCTAACATTCCCGGATATATGCGATTCGCCGCCTCTGTTTCCAGTCCGCGTACGTTTTTGCCGGGTGGGACAGAACGCGCCATCTGGAGCCGTTTCGATGCACGTCGCCCCCTCTCACGGCGCGAGGAGAGGCTCTGCCGCCGCTCTCAGCCGCGCAGGGCGGGGGACGGCATGCGTGGCGTGTGTGCGTGTTCCGACGTCGCGACGCGTGCACACACGCGCGCGACGGGCGTGCCTCGCCCCCCGGAGGAGGTCGTTCGGTCACGCTCGAAGCTCGTCGCCTGCCGCGCATCGATCAGTGGGGAAGAGCGTCCTCGTGGCGCTGCGGAGATGACCTCGTCGGTCCTGCCGATCGCAGTCGTCGGCGCAACGCGGCGTTCGATCTGAAGGCGGTTCAGAGGCAGCGCGCGCGACGCGCGCAGCGGACCCTCCCTCGCGCCCCCCACTGAACGAATCGCGATCTCGCCGCCACGCGCGGGGGTCAGGAGCGCCTCACGCCCTCCCTCCGCCGCGTGTCCGAAGGGCTGGTGCGGCATGGTGGCGCGCTGGGTTTCCACTGCGTCGAACGTCGACGGCAACGACGCGGACACGCTTCCCGTCGCCACCGACGCCCTGGACGGGTCGCCGATGGCGTGTTCCTCTGTCGGGATCCTGTCCACGTCGCTGACGACGGTGACGGACGAAGACGAATACCCCTTCGGGAGCGCCAACAGCCGGCCTCTTGCCCCGGGCTTCGCCTCCACCCGCCCAAAGCGCGCCAGGGCGCGCGTTGCGATCTCGACCAACCCCGCCCGCGCTGGAGGTGCACGCTTCGCATCGGCGACCCGGGCGACCCCGGCCGCGGCCCGAACCGGCGCGCGGAGGGACTGCGTCTCGGCGACGCGTCGCGCCGCGACGAAGCTGTCCTGCCGGAGCACGTGCACCTCGCCCGCGCCGAACGCGAGTGGATCGCAGTCCGGAGTCGCGACGAGCGCGTCGTCGCGACGCCGCACCACGTCTGCCACCATCGCGGAGACGCACGGCTGCGCGGGCGACGACACGTTCACGAGATCTGCAGCGGTTGGGTGCGGCGCCCTTCGCGCGTCGGAGGCCGACACGGTCGCGACGGGCGCGGACCGCGCCCCGATTTCCGCGACATCAGCCATGGAATCGGCGTCGCGTTGCATGTCATCGCTGCGCGATACGGCGTGCACGCCGTCCTCCAGAAGCCGTTCCTCCTGGACGGCGAAGGTGTCGAGCGTGACACGCCGGGTGGTCGGGTCGTCCGCACGCGCCACGGTCACGCCCCCCGTCGCGAACGCGGCGTTCAGGAAGTCGCCGCCTTGCGCCGCGCCGTCCGCCTGCTCCACACGGCTGCGCGCGGCGCTGTCGGCGGTCAGCGTCGTGGCGGCCGCCACTGTGACCTGCGCGGCCGTGACGGCGTTCACGTCCGCGGCCTCGACGCGCGAGCGCAGCGCGGCATCGCTGGTGCGCGTTTGGAAGTTTCCGGGCGCCGGCGCGTCGCGGACCTCCGTCGCGGCGCCCAAACTGATGCGTGCGAGCTCGGGGTCGTCCGCGCGCGAGATGATCGTATTGCTCGGGATGGCCCGTTCCAGAAACGCCCCGGCATCCATCGGCTTGGGTCGGGCTGGAGCTGTCTGTGAGCGGGACTGCTGGACGCGCTCGATGTTCTGGTGCACGAGCCTGGGCGCCGGTGCCTGCATCGCGTGGTCGTCGCGCGGCGCGGGCTGTTCGTCTTCGCGCTTGTCGTCCAGGTGCGTCGGGATGGGCAGAAACACGCGCCCGCTCTTCTCGGCGTCCACGCGGAGCGGCGCGGCTGCCGTCGTCTCGTTCGACAGCACGATGTCGCCGCCAGAGCGGGCGGTGCTGGCGTACGTGGCGTCGTGACGCGTCGGCTCCCCGAGGGGCAGCGATCGTTCGTCGACGAGCACAACCTCTCCTGCGAGCATCTGCCTCCCGCCTCCGGCCTCGGCGGCGGTGGCGCAGTCACGGAATGCGGCAACGACTCTGTCGGCTGCCGCCACGAGCGGCAGCGGCGCGGTCGGGCTGATGTGCACGACCTGGGCAGCGTTGCCGACAAGTGGGGCGTGCACGGCGAGATGCGCGTCTTCTCGCGCGCGCGACCTGTTCGCCACGACTGGCCTCTGCGCAAGCAGCGCCGACGCCTCGGACCTCTGGACCGGAACGACCTTCTGCACCCCGCGCCACGTCGCGTTCTTTTCGAGAGAACGGCGGTGGAGGTCGTCCAACCGCACCGGGTTGTAGCCGCCGCCGGCATAGTTGGAGCGAGACGAGTCCACGATCGAGCTTGACTGGCTAAAGTTTCCGTTGCGGAAGACGTCGTGCGAGACCGCCTCCTTGGCCGCGCTGATTCTCTGGTTGAAATCGGATTGGGACGGGTTGACATCGCTCCCGTGGAAAGGCACCGGGACCTCCTTCTTCGTCGGAGGAGGCATCGTCGGGTCGTACCCGGTACAACGAACGAGGTGGTGCTGCGCGTGCGCGCTCGACGCTCCGTAGTCCTTGTTGGCCGCAGGGGGGAGGTCTTCCCACACCTCGGCCACCTTCTCGTCCTTGCCGGTGGACGGGTTCCACCGGGCGACATCGCCCCTGTACTCCTTGTTCGCGTAGGACACGCTGCCCCACGGGTCGTCGCTCGCCCGTTCGTCGGTCAGCTGCATGGGCAACGTCGTGACGGCCGAGGAGGAGCTAAAGCTTGTGGTGGGCCGTCCTCGCGTGACGCGCCTCGGATCAACCTCGTTGTCGCGTATTCGCACGCTCTGTTCGAACATGGCGCGACGCACGTCCTGTTCTGTCGCGCGGACCGCGTCCTCCGGGTAGGGGGTGGCGTCTTTGCGTCCCTTCGCCTCGCGTCTATCGCCGATCCAAGGAGCGCGTGCGTGCATCGACAGCGCGTCGGACGCGTCGGACGCGTCGGACACGCTGGACCCGCTGGACCCGCTGGACCCGTCGGAATCGTAGTCTGAGACGCCCACCTCTTGGTTAGGGCGATACTGTGATGCGAAGAGAGACAACAGTCCGCGCTGCGCAGGGCGCTCGCGGCGGGCCGGTGGCGACGCCGAGTCCGTGTCTGACGTGTCGCCTTCGGACGAGTACGCGGATTCTGACATGTCCGAGGCGTCGTCGTGCGAGCTTGGTCCTCTGTTCCACGACTGGGTGTGGTTGAACATCGACGCCTCGCTTCAGCGACGGTCCCGTTCGAGCTCGCGTTTGCGCTCGCGTTTGCGCTCGCGTTTGCGTTCGCGTTGGGCGTTCGCGTTCGCTTTTCTTGACGGACAGAAAATCAATGCAGGTGGCTGCCCCGCAATTCAACAAACTCGTTCTTCCCTCAGGAGAGTACAGCCCATAGTGACCGATCTCGTGTCGGTTTGTTTGTTTCTTGCGCCGGCGCGAGAAGATTCACGTGGCCTCGTCTTCCCGCGACGAAGACGAATCCAAATAGTGGTAGTCACACTAAAACGACGTAGAGACCACGAAACAAAATACTAATAAAGAAATATCATGTGCTGGCTTCATACAGACTTGAAGGGTCGCTTGGTACCTCCTTTGACCTTTCTCAGCGAGGCGGTGGAGCGACAAAAAAATAGACGCCAAGCGGAAACGTTGCGCCGGTTTTCATGCGCGCGACGGCTGCTGCACCACACCGCGCGCCGTCCCTGCTCGACGCGGCAGTCGAGCAGCTGTCGACGACGGAGGGGCTTCTGTACGCGTTGGCCACAACGTTAGGATCGCTCGGCATCGTCGCGGCGCTGTACGACCCGATCAGAGACATGGTGGAGAGGGAGAGCTTGGGCGCTCTCCGACCAGTCACGGCAATTCTTCTGGCGACGAGCTTCCTCTTGAAGACGCCGTATCTCCGGCGACGGAATGCCGTCTTGTCGTTCGTCATCTGCATTGCGTGGGGAGTTGGGTGGACGCTTATTTTTATCCTTTCGCTCACCGCCTTCGTGTTGTACGGATGACACAAGACGCGGACGAACGCGGCGCCTTTCCGGTGTGAAACGAGTCCATAAAGTGACTTCTTAACTTTCGCGTGCAGAATCCCTTCTCCTCAGACCATTACGGTGAAGGCACAATCAAGGCGCGGAGTGGTGTATCGGCTACCCCGACGCTGCTGCCCCTACGCACCGCGGTCTTTTGACCCCCCAGAGCGTGAGGGGAAGCAGAACAGGGCCGAGAAAGGACGCGCCAGAAGTCGGCCTCGGCGCCGGGTGTTTAGGCTTCGACGGCGTCGATCAGCTCGACGTTGTTCAGCGTCGAAAGAAGCGATGTGATCTGCGCCACGAACTCGGCCTTCGGAAACGGGGCGCTGCCGACCATCCACTTGACCGCCGAGTCGCGCACGTTTGCTCCCGCCGCGTCGATCGGCACGTACGCCATGTGCACCGTTTCGATGATGGCAGCGTTTCCGACTTGGGCGTTCCGACTGCGAAGGGAACTCGCCAGCGCCCACATGTGTTCTGCCGACGCGGCCGCGTTCGGCATGAAAGCCGCGCGCGACTCGCTCATTCCCAGGTCGCGTACTCCAAGGTCGGCCACTCCTTGAAGCGCTCCGAACGAGCGGAACAGGTATCCTTCCGATGTCTTGCGAACGCAAAATCCGCGACGCCCTTCTCCCACGAAATAACACAGCCACACTGTCGACGCATTGGACGCTTTCGGCTCAGTGGGCTCTTGCGCGCAGCGGCCAGCTCCAGCGGTCGCGTTGGGGGACATGCGGTCGCGGTTGTTATGCATCGTGCCACGCGCGTGTGAGGGTGGCGCCAGAAAAATTCACACGTCCGCTCTGTGATTTCGCGCAGTTCGGATGGAGCGCGTCGTGACGACGCAAGGGGTCTTCGAGTCCGACCTGTCCCCGCTGTCGTCGAGCTTCTATCCGGCGGAGAAGGAGGTGGATGACGAACGTGTGCCGGAAGTGACCCTTTTCTTTGCGCTTCACTACATCCTGCTGCTCGAAGAGGGAGGCCTTCCCAACAACGAGGAGGCCTACGAGATGGCGCGCTCCGTTACGCGCCATATCTCCGCGTACACGGGCGAGGTGTGGGACACGGATGACGTCGGCGTGCGTTTTGTGGACTCGACCTCCAGCACCGGCGTCGTGCACGTCGTCTTCGCGCACAAACGCCACCCGTACCGTGTCTATAAGTGCACCGCGCACGCGGGCGGGGATGTTTCATTCGGGAGAATTGGATGCACCTTGAAGCAACCTGTCTTCTCGTCGGAAGGAACCAGCTCGCACGTCGTGCAAAGCTTGCACGCGTGTCTGCACCACATCTCCCAACTCGACGACATGGGCCAACCCAACGACGCGGCCGTTCCGAAGATGGCGCAGGGTATCGCGTTCCACCTACTTGTCTTGACGGGCGAGGTCTGGCAGGTGAGCGACATCGGTGTGCGGTTCTTGCAGGCCACTTCCGACGGCAACGTCCTGCGAGCCGTCCTGATGCACAAGAGCCCACCTCATCGTTTCATTGTCTGCGACGCGACGGCAGACGGCAACGTCAACATCTTGGAACGCGGCGTCTCGCGCGTCACGCCTTGCTTCACAACGAAGGCCGCGAAGGCCGCGAAGGCCGTGAAGGCCACGAAGGCCACGAAGGCCACGAAGGCCACGGAGGCCGTGGAGGCCACGGAGGCCACGGAGGCCATGGAGGCCATGGAGGCCGTGGAGGCCCTGGAGGCCATGGAGGCCACGAAGGAGGCGCGGCGTGTCGATCCGCCGATGCTGGCTCAGGTGAGGGAGGCGGAAGAGACGGGCGGAGTCTTTTCGACAGACGGGTTGGCGGAGCAGGAAGAGGATGACGACACGGCTCATCTGGCGTGCAGAATGGTCATGTCTGTCCTGAGTTGAATGCCGCACACGTCCGGTGATCGTCCTCCGTTGATCGTCCGTTGATCGTCCGTTGATCGTCCGTTGATCGTCCGGTGATCGTCCGGTGATCGTCCGGTGATCCTAAGGACTTTTGCGCGAGGGCGCGAACGCCGGTCGAAAAAAGTACACGCGGTATGTGTAGTGAAACACGCCATGCTCACGTCCGCCGCCGACACGGCGACGTACACACACGGGCGGCTTGCGAACGGGGTCGCTTTTCTAGACGTCGCGGAGGGATCCGCCCACGTTTCGGACGACGACCTGTGCTGCGTCGCCGTCTCGTTTCCGGTGGGCTCCGTGCACGGAGAGGTGGACGGGCTAGCGCACTTTTTAGAACACATGCTGTTCCTGGGGAACGACTCGTACCCCGACCCTGCCTGCTTCGGAAAGTTTATGCGGGAATGCTCCGGGTACCACAACGCGGCGACCTACCCGGACGCCACTGTGTACATTTTCAGCGTGCCGACCAGCATGGCGAGCGATTTGATGGTACGACTGGGACACTTCTTCGCGACTCCTCTCTTCGAGCAGCGGAGCTTGGACAGCGAAGTCGCCGTCGTGCAGGAGGAGTTCAACCGGATGCTGTCCTCCTCGTCCGCGCTCGAATCTTTGGCCTTGCACCACCTGTCCGACCGCCCGTCTGCCCCGTGTGCGCGTCTGAAGTGCGGAACGACCGCCACGTTGCGCCACGGCGACGTCCGACCGCAGATGGTGCGCCTGTTCGATCTCTACCGCCCGCAGGCGATGTTCGTCGTGGTGCAGCACAACGGGTCGGTGAACGTGAGGGACGCGTTGGCACCCCTCGCAGACCTGCCGCCGCACCCTCGCGGGCATCGCGACGAGGACTACCGCGTGGACCCCACTCTGCCGTACCGCGCGGGCGCGCACGTGCTTTTAAGCCACGACTGTCCCGAGAGCGCGCAGCTGTCGCTGGTGTGGCACGCACCCGCCAGACCGGCGAGCGTCAGCCTGCTCGCCTTCCTGGAACACGCGCTGAACAAGCGCTGCGCCGGGAGCTTGGCGGCGTCGGTTGTGGAGGGGGGGTTCGCCCTGGAGGCGTTCGCATCGTCGTCGCTTCTGGGACCGGTCGTGGAGTTCAGCGTCACGGCGACGCTCCCCGAGGAGGGGGCCGGGTCCTCCCTTGAGTCGGCCCTGGTGCTTGCGCAGCAACTCCTCCACCACGTTCACCGCTGCATCCGCGCGACCGGAGCAGCGGAGTACGAGGCGTTCGTGAACCGCGCGCGCGAGTACAAGCGGGTCGCCTGTCCGATGCGCGGCACGGAGAGGGTGAGCACCCTCGCCCTCAACTGGTGGCGCGTGCCGGAGCAGCTCCGAGATCACATGCTGCTGGCGTTTCCGCTGACCCCGTTCGAGGCCCCCGCGGCGGCGCGCGTCTTCCGTGAGACGTTCGACGGGGGGTGTGTGCTCGTCCACCGGGCGCGATCCGCCGCGAGCGGAGAAGCGCGAAGCGACCCGCACACGGCGGCGCGCTTCACGCAGCGAAGGCTCGGGGCGGACGAGGTGCGCGGTTTGCGTCGACCGCTGAGCGACGCGATGGCCGGGACGGCGTCGCTCCTGCCGTATCCCTTCCCGCAGCGCACTGTCGTCCTGCGTTCGCACCCGCGCTCTCCCCTCGCCCATGCGCCGTGCGGCGCCATGGTCTGCGAGGGGGTCGTGCAGACTGCGTCGAGCGCTGACGCGGGCGCTGTTCGATTCCCGAACCCCCTGTCGTGTGCGGTGGTCCTAAAGGCGTTGACGTTCGCGTCTTCCGTATCCGCCGAGGGCGTCGCGCTCTTCACCATCGTGATGCAGTGCGTCGAGCACGCGCTGCGCGCGTTGCTCGACGAGTGCAACGACCTGGGAGCGCACATATCCGTGCGCTGCGTCGACGCCGGCCTTGTTCTCTCGTGCATCGGCCCCCCACAGGCGGTCGTTGCGCTCCTGACGAGCGTGTTTGATACCCTGGCTCTCTTCGCGAGGCGCGGCATCCCCCCTGCCACGTGGGGGGTGTGCGCGGCGCGCGTTTGCGCGTCGTACGAGGAGGCGACGAAATCGGCGACGGATTGCTTCAACAGATCACAGCGGCGCTTCTGCCCCGCATGGCCCGGCGCGATGGAGGTAGCGATCGCCGCCCGCGCGTGCGACGGGGTCGACGGGCGCCGCGCCGCGGGGGAGTTGACAACGTGCGCCGTGCGCGTGCACACCATGGGACACCTGCGTGTCAGCCAACTCGCCAAGGTGCTGCGCGGTCGATCCGGTCGCGTGATGGAACCGCGGCGGAATTTTCTGCTGGAAGACGCCACCGTCACGGAGGTGCCTACGGCGTGTCGCGTCGAGAACGTGGTGGTGGGATACGGCTGGGAACTCGGCCGCCTGGACGCGTCGCGTCGCGTCGCGTGCGCGGTCCTTCTCCAATCGTGGCTGTCTGGATGGCTCTTCGATGACCTCAGGACGCAGAAGTCGCTCTGCTACGCATGCGGCGCTTCCTTGCTGCGCGGGGGCGTGATGTACCGCCTGACGTGTGTCGTCCAATCACACGCCAGGGGACGGGTGGAGCTAGTCTCCGCGATCCGCGACAGCATCGACAGCTTTTTGCGAGGCATGCCGGGGCAGCAAGGCTTCTTCACGCATCTTCGGGAATCGACTGCGGCCGCGTTCCACCGGCCGAGGGACACGCTGCGGACGTTGCTGAGCGACGTCGAGGACCGCATGGCCGACGGCAGCAACGACTTTGCGTCGCGAGAAGTGGTCGGAGAGGCTCTGGTGAGGCTCGGGTGGGACGAGTTCCGGGATTTCAGCACGGATGTGCTGACTCGGGCGGGGGCGGTCACGGCATGCCGCGGCGCGCCGCCGTCGGTGTGAGGCGTCTTCTGCTCTTCATGCCGCAAAATCGTGCGCCAAGGCAAACCAAGAGTCATACAAGGAATCCGGCAAACCGTCTGGTGGAATCGCGTACTCTGGAAAGCCGTGTCGACTCATCTCGGTTCTGTTGAGGGCGCGCGTGAACAACAAGGAAATCGAGGAAATCGTGGAAATCGAGGAAATCGAGGAAAATCATGGGCATCGGTTCATCGGTTGTACTGTGTCGCGCGTTTGTCGCGCGTTTCTTTTCGTTTTTGGTTTGCTGCCGCGCGTGAGCGGGAAGCGTCGCGAGAGTGCAGCAGGCGCGTGCACTGCTAGAGATTTCAACCTTCACAGGTGAAGTCGTTGCCATTCACACACGAGTTGGGCGGACGATGTCTGCCCCGGACCACGCGCGTGCGGCGCCGCGTTGCCCGGGAGAGACGTGGCAGCTGCGCCTGACAGATGACACGCGCGCTGTGTTGCAAGTCCACGCACAGCTGAAATCGATGCGACGCGCTGTCAACCTCGAGATCCCCTTCATCCCCCTGTGCTATCCGCGCACGTACAGGGGGCGTGCCTACACGCCAAACCTTTGCGTTGGCATATCTGGCGACGACGTGCCGTCACCTCCGCATCGTCGCTGAGGCGATCGCGTGAGGAACGCTAAAACGATCGCATTCCTGCGTGCTCAATGCCGTGAACCACTGCCTCAATTTTGATACGTCCAGCTACGTCTTCAGCGCTCTCTAACGTCCAATAACCATGTCCCACATCGGTGAGGTTTAGCAAACGCTCTCGTGGAGTCAGGATGTCGAACTGACTTTGATGCTCGGGTTGCAGACCATAAACATATTGTATCTGGATAGCATCTTTGGATGGAGATGAATACTTAAAAAATATTTTCACACGTCTATCAGGATATTTGAAGCCGTTAAAAGAGAAAGTAGTGCACGTAATGAAGTAGACTGTCGCTTCCTTCATCACGGACCCCCCGCGGAATCCGGGCTCGCTCTCCAGAACGCTCGCTTGAGTGAGGGGCGTCTGCATTTGACGCGACGCGGCGTGTTGTCCTACAGTGGGAAAAAGAAAAAAAAGAAAAAAAGAAAAAAGAAAAAAAGAAGCACCGTCATTTGTGCGACCCTGAAGAGCAGCCGTCGAGGACGACATGGTCTCGACCGCTGCTTGAACACATGAACACATGAACACATGAACACATGAACACATGAACACATGAACACATGAGCTGAACAGATGGATGAATGCTTGCGTACGAGATTTTTTTTGTGACACTCTGCAAAGGCGCATGCCCCTCGTTGCGTCTTCGTCCTTCCACCGCGCACGTGCGAACCCACGCGATGTCCTCATCGACGTCAACGCGGTCAAGGTCGTACTTGGAGCGCATGCAGCGTGCGCGAGACTACAACACCACCCAGTGCAGAGCACACGGTCTCGCGCATGATGGCGCCCGCGGCGTCGCGGCATTCGCGCCGAGCGGTGGTGCGGCGACGAAGGAGGATGACGACGGCATGCAGCTGTACCACATCGGAATCGAAATGGACGATATCGGCTGCCCGCCGCCGTACCAGCCCGACGTAGCGGCTGTCGGGGTACCACTTCCGTCGTACGGCACAGCGGACGGTGGAACTCCTCGCGCGCACTGGGGGGGCGTCAATGAACCCGACGACGAGGAGAGACGGGGCGATCCTGCGTGCGACGCCAACGAGGCTACCACGAGGCAATCCTCGCGCAAGCAGCCCCTATGGAAGCGAGTCCTCAACTCGCGCATCACCATCAGTGTCAGCCTGGAGTGAGGCCACCGCCTCCCCGCCGGGGTTTCGCGTCGGTGTTGCATTCGGCATCGCTGCGACCCCCTCCCCCTCCCCCCCAAAAAAAAGAAAAAAAAGCTGGCGCGGCCATCAGTTTGCTTTACCGCGAGGGCTCCCACGTCCGACGAGTGTGGGCGGTGTCGTCGTGTGGACCCGACAGGAAGCTTCGCGCCGGGTGCTGCCATGGCCGCTCTGAGCGCCGACTTGTGCGTGGTTCAGAGCCGCAACTCCGTCACCCCATCCAACTCGCACGCGCCTGACATCACGCGTTCCGCCGTGCTTGCGGTCCTCGGCAGAGCGTGGGGCAAGTCGGGCAGGTGCGACCGCTTCCGCGGTGCGAACCCTGTCTCCATCGCGCGGAAGGACTTGTCCGTCGTGGCCAACGACATCCTCGTGTCCCTTAAGTCGGACGGTGTGCGGTACATGCTTGTCCTCACAATGGTGAACGGCGAGGCCGTAGCTGTCATGGTGGACAGGCGCATGCGCATGTACGAGGTGGAGATCTGGGCGAACAACACCTACTACATGGACACGGTGATCGACGGCGAGCTCGTCTTCGAGCACGGGTACACCGTCCCCAAGCTCGTCTTCCTCATGTTCGACTGCCTCGTGATGGAAGGCGCAACGTGCAACGGCATCAGATACTGCGACCGCCTGATGAAGCTGCACGCGATCGTCTTCACGCCGATCGAGGGGGAATCGCTCGAAAGCATCGAGCGACGCACTCTGGACGAGAACAAGCTGGTGTGCATGAACACGCAGGTCCCGCTGCGTCTGGAGCCCAAACGGTTCGTCCCGCGCGATCAGGTGCGCGCGTTGTGGGACACGCGCCACGCGTCCTGCCACAAGAACGACGGGTTGATCATCGCGCTCAACACCGATCGCGTCGGCACTGGCAGCTGTCGCGATGTTTTCAAATGGAAACCGGACAACACCATCGACGTGCGAATATGCCTCCCCGCGGACACGACAGACGCCTCAGCCGTCCAGGTGTACGTGGCGTCGAACGGCAAGACGCTGGAGATAACCAAATCACTAGAGTACAACGGTCGAAAGCTGTGCGTCGCGATGGAGTCCAACGACCTGATCACACGGACCGCCGAGGCGTCCAGGCGATCGAACAACGCGCTCGACGCCATATTCGAGTGCCGTTGCACCCTGAAGGACGAGTGGATATGCTTTTTCCCGATGAAGCACAGACCCGACAAGCCGAGCGCGAACGATCTTTTCACCGTGCAAGCGACGATAACGAACGTGGTCGAGAACATAACCATCGAGGAGATAATGTCCTACACGAACGCGCGGCGGTAGTGCTCGCAGAGACCCAACGCGCCAATCGCCCGCGCCAGGTTGCACGTGTCGTGCTCTCGCACGCACGTCGCGAGCCGCATCCGCATGAACACGTTGCACGTCAGGTTCTGATAGTGGACACGAAGCGGGTCCTCGCCGAAGACGCAGTCCGGCACAACCTGGCGCATCAGGAGCTCCCAGTCGGTCGTGGAATAGCGCGACTTCAGAAAGGACACGTACCCGGAGACGCGCGCCGCCCGCACCCGTGGAGAGTACACAAACCAAGAAGGCAACACCTCCACCAGACGGTCGTCGATCGCCAGCTGCTCGCACCACGTCAGGCCCACCATGCACGGCTGGAACGCGGGCAGCAGACACTCGCGCGCTCGCAGACGCTCCCACACGGCTTGAGTCGGGCGGCGCCGTGGCGGCTGCAGGTATCGCCCGTTGGCGGCCAACGCTCCGCGCGACGGGCTGATCGGCTCCGCGTTGTCGTGCACCCTTCGTCTGGCGTGCCGGTCCTCGACGTGCTCGCGCGCGCGCGCCCTGACGATGCGTCGCATGTGCATCAGGCTGTCACGCGTGCGCCTTGGTCTCAGGCGCGAGGCGACGCCCTCTCGCCTGGCCACGATCCGCATCGGCGAGGTGGAGCGAACGAGGTCGTCGTACGCGGAGGCGTGGGCGAAGGGCACGACCCCGCCGTGCACCGGGTGCGTGTGCACCGCCACGCCGTCGCGACCGCGGCGGAGATCGAGAGGCAGATGCATACCGCTGCGCGTGATGGCAACGTGGGTCGAGAGAGACGCGCGCTGCGACTCCGTGAGGCGCGTGCTCTCGTGGAAAACGTCGGGCGGGACTCGCGCGCGCCTCAGGAGCGTCTGGATGGCCCGCAACGTTTTGGGATGAGCAGCCGTCGCTGCGCCCGGTCTTTCCATCCGGCCCGTCCGATCACGCCGCGCGCGTGGGGGCGACGAAGGGGGCGGGGCGTCAAGCGCGACGGGCATCCTCACTCGTTTCATCGCGATGCACACGCCTTTCTTGACATGGAACTCCTTCTCTCTGCGGCGGATAAAAAAAACAAGACGCGGCCTCTCGCCAGATGAAGGTCCAGCTCATCGAGCGAGAGGAGAGGTCTGCTCGCACCTCCGTCATCCCGAGCCGCGTGGCAGGTGCACCCGGACACACGGCGCGTTTACGCCGTCGCTGCGCTCATCTGCGGACGTGGTGCCCCAAGACAAACTGAAACGCGAATTGGCTTATGGTCGTTCCGTTTGACACCACCTCGCACAGCGTCAGGGGCGAGTCCTGCGTTTGTCGGAGCCACGCTTTGCGCATCGCAGCGAGGCATCTCCGAACGTCGGCCATGTGCGCGCGGTCATTCTCCTTACCCGTCGCCTGCGTCGCTCTCTCCATCGAACCCGTCTGAACTTCTTACTGCCGGCGTCGTTTGCTTGGGGTGTCGGGTCGCCCTCGTGTTTGCTGGCTGGCAGTTGATGCGATCTGCTCATGATCGACAGTGGCGATTTTCGAAAACATCGGGCAACCGAGGTGAATCGAGACGCCAGGCGACGCGGATTCAGATGTTCGTCGCCATCGTCAACATCACGACCAGCCCCCCCGTCACGAGGACTGAGATCGCCGTCAGCAAAAGGCAGGGACCCCCATTCGTCGGGCATTGCATGTGGTGATGACGATGGTTGGGGTGGGGTGGAATATCTACGCAACCGTCCGGGACAGGGGGGGAGGCCTCCGTGGGATGGGGTGTCCTTCGTGGTGGTTGGATCGCGCCGACCGTGTGCATAGGACCCGGACCCCGCCGGATGTACCCGAGACCCGACATGAGGCTGGCGCTGTGGGGTTCTAGCGTGACTGTCCTAATGTCCATGTCGAAAATAATTCTTGCGCGAGGTGGTTGTCTGCACGCCTCGTCAAATATGTCCGCCCGCCTTCGCCGCTCCCACCGCTCCCACCGCTCCCACCGCTCCCACCGCTCCCACCGCTCCCACCGCTCCCACCGCTCCCACCGCTCCCACCGCTCCC
>Ga0129327_10000952_pt1 | contig 17308 bp, 21 predicted proteins | sample CPBDNA_6_FD_111799 | JGI IMG/M metagenome (GOLD analysis project Ga0129327, IMG submission 111799) | Freshwater to marine salinity gradient microbial communities from Chesapeake Bay, USA - CPBay_Spr_31_0.8_DNA | ecosystem: Environmental > Aquatic > Marine > Coastal | place: USA: Chesapeake Bay... | reverse complement strand
ATTAAGGAGGAATTATCTAAAAAGCCAATGACATCTTTTGATACAGAAGATGGTATAGGTTTTGCAATTGATCCTGACAAAATAGACGAAATCAGTGATGATGAAGTTGATGATATCGTTAGCAGTATGTTAAAAGGTAAAGGAATATCATTCGGAAATAAAGATAATGACGAATCAGAATAAGCAGAGAGATCTTATCCAAAAGAATGCCTTAAAGCTTTCTAAGAAACATAGATTTCTTTGTTTAGAATGGTCAACCGGGGCAGGTAAGACAAAAGCTGCCCTGGATATTGCCGAAGATATACTAAAGTCTAACCCAAATGCGGTTGGATATCTAGTTTGTAAGGAGAGTACTCATAAGAAGAATTGGGTATCTGATATAAGTAAGCATAACAAGAAGTCTGTTGAGAAAAATCTCAAGACTATACTGTATGCATCTCTTAAGAATCAGAATAAGCCTGCAGATTTTATTATTTTAGATGAGTGTCATGCACTTACACCTAAAAGAATACAATATATGAGACAAATCTTACAACAAGGCACTAGAATCATATTTTTGTCTGCTACCATTCCAGATGAGAAGAAAGACTTAATGAATAATCTTTGCAAAAAGGTTCATTACAATAAGATTTCTTTAAATAAATCATTTGAAATGGGATTACTTCCAAAACCAAGCTTAGTTATACATTCACTTCACTTACATGACAATATAGTCGATAAGGAATGGGAATTTGTAGCTAAGAAAGCAAAGGGTAAAGACCTTAAGTATGTTAAATGCACTCATGACGAGATGTACGAGACTCTTAAGACACTTCCTAAAGGAGTTGGCCTAATATGTACAGGATCAGAGAAAGAGCACTACAATGCTCTTACAAAGCAAATGGCATATTATGAAGAACTTTCTCACAAGCAGGGAGTTCCATACGAAGTAAGACAAGGATGTAGATTTAAGTACCTCAACATAGCTTCAAACAGAAAGAAATTTATTGCGGAAGTCAAGACGGCCAAAGTAAAAAGACTTGTAGAAGGATTTAGACTAGATAACAATAGGTTTATATGCTTTACAGGTTCAATAAAACAAGCTAATGAAATCGGATCAGCAAATGCAATACATTCCAAGAACACAAACGAGTACAATCAAGATTTGATAGACTGTTTTAACAACTTAGAATGTGATGAACTTTTTGCAGTAAAGATGCTTAGAGAAGGTGTCAACTTAACAAACATAGAAAAAGGTATAATAACACAATTAGATAGTGGTATTGGATCTTTTTATCAGATGTTAGGTAGATGTCTAAGACACGAATTCCCAGAAATGCACTTAATACTGCTACAAGGGACTCAAGATGTGAAGTATTTCAAAAGATCAATGAAAGACTTTAACGAGGATTATATAACATGGAGATAAATAATATATGGACGACATAACAATACCTGTTAAAAAGGTAGTAGAGCAAGGTCTTTCCATTAGTGAATATTTAGCACTTTATAACATAGCAAACAACTTCTCAATAAATGGGTTGATAAGTAGCTCTGTTAAAGTGCTAGTCTCACTAGAGAATAAGGGTTTTATTAAGATGGCTGACAATCAGACATATCTTAGGAGCAAGGCCAATGCATTCTTTAGTGTTAATGAAGATCATTTTACTGAATGGCTCGATACCTATCCAACAATGGTAGCTAGAAAGCATGGAGGTAAGAGGGCTTTGTCGCCGGCAGGTGCTGATACCATATTAGGTAAAAAGTTACGTGCTAAATGGGATAGAATATTCAAGAAAGACGCACAGGAACAATTGAAAGCTATTAAAGTTTTAGAACTTCAAGTCAAAGACATGAGGAAAAGTGGAGACATAGAATATATGGTCGAAGCAACTAGATGGCTTAATGAAGGGTATCACGAGAAATATTCATACTTACTCGAGAATGATACAGGTACTAACAAGTATGAAAATGAAGACTACATGTAAATGGAAGAAGGTAATAAGGAAGTTGGCATGAATAAGGTCAAGAGAAGATTAGAAGGGCTTAAGGAAATAAAAGCAAAGAAGGATGCGGGATCAATATTCTGTATTCCATTTGAAAATTACCCTAAGCTTTCTGAATCAATACCTGGAGTAGTTCCGGGTATGATACAGATGGTAACAGCTGCATCAGGTGTAGGTAAAACGCAGGTTACTAAAGCTCTCTATGTTAGGGAACCTTTAGAGTACGCTCTTAAGCATAATATAAAGCTTAAGATATTTTACTTTGCACTCGAGGAGTCAGAACAAGAATTTATTGACACAATGATATGTAATTTTATATCTTCAAGATGTAATATCAGTATGGATTTACTTACACTGCAGGGCTTTAGAGAGAAATCTCTTCCACAGGATAAGATTGATCTTATTGATGAGCACATAGAAGACATAGAATTGCTGTTAAAGGACGTAGAGATAATAGATTCTGTGTATAATCCAACAGGTATATATAAATACTGTCGTGATTATGCTGATAAGAATGGTACTCATGTATTTGAAGACAGGACATTTATAAAGAAGAAAAGTGACGGAACCACCAAGAAGGAAGTTCACAAAGTTTATTCTCATTATGTTCCTGACGATATGAATCAGATGACTATTGTTATTGTTGACCACATAAGCTTGCTTACCCCTGAGAAGAGGAAAGATGGAGCTATGATGAATCAGCATCAGACCATGGCACACTGGAGTACTAACTATGCTTTAAAGCAGGTTACGAAACATTGGAATTGGGCTGTTGTTAATGTGATACAGCAAGAGCAGTCGGGTGAGAAAGAGCAATTTACCAACAAAGGTGAAAGTGTTCAGAAAAAGACTGAGCCATCATTGGCCGGTTTTGCTAACAACAAGGAGATACAGCGTGATGCTAAAATAGTATTAGGTGTTTACTCACCGGATAGGTATGGATTTGAAGATTATCATGGTTATGATATCCGAAGATTCCGTGATACATTCCGAGCAATAAAAGTTCTAAAGAACAGATTTGGTGCTCCGAATAAGTATTTTCACTACCTATTCGATGGTGCAACTAATAGATTTGGAGAATTACCTAAAGCTAGTGAGGCAGACAAAATGGTCTTGTTTCATAATGCTGCAGATAGACTTCTAGGTAGAGTTGTAGCCCCAAGATCATCCAAGAGTAAGAATTTTGGAAAATAAAATAATTAATAATTTAAAAAACAAAAAATGGGATTAGATATGTATGCGTATCGTAGAGGTGCGTGCCAGAGTAAAAAAAAGATGACTCAGATTGCTCAGTGGCGTAAACACAATAGACTTCATGGTTTTATGGAGGATTTATGGATAACTAAAGGTTTGCAAAAAGGAGAGATTAGACTTGCCGATAACTTTAACTGTGTTAATTTAAGGCTTAAAAAGAAGGATATAAAATTACTTCGCAAAATGATAGTGTCTAAGGATTTGCCAGAAACAGAAGGATTCTTCTTTGGTGGTGATTCTTATGATCATTACTCTTATTATCTAGAGGAAGATTTAAAGTTTCTTGATGAAGCAGAAAGAGCCTTTAATAATGGAGAAAAAGTATATTACTCATCATGGTGGTAAGTAATAATCTGATAGGGATATCAGGAAAAATTGGAAGCGGCAAAGATTTGTTATTTGATATAATAAATTATCTTGCCGTGGAAAATGATTGGAACAGTTTTGAGCACTATATGTACGAATGTCATATTACAGAATACGAAAACAAAAAGTTTGCTTATCCTATTAAATGGATAGTAGCAGTTTTAATAGGATGTGATATACGTCAACTAGAAGATAGAGAGTTTAAGAATAAAGAACTAGGGGAAGAGTGGAGAATATGGCAGGTTAGTTATGACACTGAGAGACATCTTTTTAGCGATAAAAAGGAGGCAGAAAAAATGTGTGACGAAATATGGGATCACACTGATTTTATAGAGACATTCTTATTAACACCTCGTAAACTCTTACAACTTTTAGGTACTGAAGCAGGTAGACAGATTATTCACCCTAATATATGGGTAAATGCTTTGTTTGCTGATTATAACCCTTTAGGATTTGACTATAAAGGTTCTGTAGGTAAAAAGATAAAAGGCTCTTGGGTTTATCCTAATTGGATAATTACAGATGTTAGATTCCCTAATGAAGCTAAAATTATTAAAGATAAAGGTGGTATCCTTATTAGGGTTAATAGAGATAATGGTACAAGAGCCATTGATGTAAACCCTCACCCATCAGAAACAGCTTTAGATGACTATAGTGATTTTGACTATGTAATAGAAAATGACGGAACAGTACAAGATTTGATTGACAAAGTGAGAGCACTTAATATTGTGCAAAAAATCTCGTAACTATCTAAGGATATGTCGATTAAATTTCGTATATTTGTATAAGTAATAATAATTAATAAAATAATAAAATGAGTAAAGTAGCATACCCAGAAATTGACAAAACAAATCTAGATAATGATTTCGATGCTTGTGGATTAGAGATGAAGCCATTTCAGCAAAAGTTTGAAAGTGTTTTTGAGACATTTAATGTTGATCCATCTACGGAAAATCCAATGGCTGTTTTGACTGAGATAATAGAAAATGGTTTCTCAAAAAGAGAAATAGCATTTCTTGTAGCGAAGGATATATCAGAGCAAGTGAGAACAGAGATAGAAAAAGAATCGATTAGTAACAATGAAAAATAGAAAAGTATGGCAAATAAAATTTTAGTAACAGGCTATAGTGGTACGGGTAAAACTTACTCTTTAGCAAATATAAATCCGAAGGAAACGTTTATTATATGTCCTGACGAAAAAGCACCACCATTTAAAGGTTGGAAGAAGAACTATTTAATGAAGGATCCTGAAACAGGTAAATTTAATCCTAATACATGTAACTATTTAAAAACTACTGATTGGGAAAAGATTAGAGCTGCCATGGCTTTTGTAAGTAACAAAAGACAAGATATCAAGTATGTTGTGATAGATACTATTACGTATGCTATGATTGGCGAGTTTATGGACAAGGCTAAAACTGTAGGTTACACTAAATTTACTGAGATGGGTGATAATGTTTATAAGACATTGAAATCTATTGATGGGCTTAGAGATGACCTTACTGTAATAGTTATGGCCCATACTGAGACTAAAAGTTTTAATGGTGTTGACAGAACTGTATTTGGCGTACCTGGTGGTAAGTTAGTCCAAGACGTTGTTAAACCTGAAGGAATGTTTAGTGTTATACTAGAGACTATTGTGGAGAAGAAAGGTAATGATATTACTTACGGATTCATGACACAAAACAACACTACCAATATGGCTAAAAGTCCTGCAGGAATGTTTGATAGTGAAATTGTACCAAATGACATGAGTGCAGTATTAGAGGCAATTCGTTTATTCGAAGAAGGATGATGAGAATAGTAAAGGCCTTTAAGGCTTATTGGAAATTGTTAATAGGTGGGCACAATCCTATTAGCTAAAAAAACAAGGGAGGTGAAATTCCTCCCAATATTAACAATTAATAAAAACACACAAAAAATGAATACAATAATTTTTGGTTCTAAAAGATTAGGACAACAACTATCTGCAGTATCTGCAGGAGACAAATATGCTGATAGACCTGTAGTAACAGTTGAGGCAAACAAAGGAGCGAGAAAATCTCGTAGATTATTATTTAACACTAAGGCATCACAATTGTTGGGTCTTGATAACGGAGATGTACAAGAATTAGTATTTGCTTCTGTTGAAGGTGATAACCGTCAGGTTTTAGTAGCAAATAAAAGTTTAATACCTGCAGCTGACCAAGAGAATGTAGTTTCTTACAAGACGTCTAAGAATAGAGTTGCAAATGGAGAAGATACGAAAGAGAAAAGTAAAGCAATTACCTCATCTTTCTTTTGCAAAGAAGTATACTCTTTCTTAAATATTGATGAAGACGGTGAATCAGCTGAATTCTATTTAACTGCGTTCCCATCAAATGATATTGAGGCACATGCTTTAGTACCAGTTGGCCAAGAACCTGTTATAGAAACTAATGGTGGTTCTAAGACTATGGCCGAAGTACAGGATTCTGTTACAACAGAAATTGCAAGACAAGAGGCGGCTGACAACATTCTTATGGAAGAGAATGAAGTAGCTGTTGCTAATGCTGAATTGGATGTTGAAGACTTTAACGAAGAAGTTGAGGCTATCGAAGTTGTAGAAGAAGAAGAAGTAGCAGTAGAAACTGAAGAAGAAGACTCCGGTAGTGACTGGGATTTAGATTCTGTTGTAACAGAAGAAGAAGATCATGCTCAAGCTGCAGCAAATGTAAAGGTTCAATTACAGGAGGAAGAGTCTGAGTGGAACTAAGAACAATTAATTAAGTAATATGGTAAAGGGGATCGCCTTAAAAGATCCCCAAATTTTAAATACAATAGTAAATTATGAGTGCATTCGGAAAAGAACAAAGTGCAGGTGGAGGATCAGTGAAAAAATTACATACTGGTGCTGCCAATTTTAAAGTAGTAGGAATTAACCCAACAAAAGAAGAGTTAGAGGCTATTTATGGTCGTGAGCTTAACTTTGATCCAGAATATATCGGTGAAACTACCGTTACAGATTCTGAGGGTGAGCGTAAAGCTCGTCAAATTAGGTTAGATTTCTATTTGACTAATGAAGAAGAAGGATTAACTGAGAAAATTCAGTTTTATGTAGCCGATACATTCCATAAGTCTCAAAGTGGGAAATACAAAGTGATTAATTCATTTGGTAAAGACACTTGGTTGACTGAAGAAGCTATTAAGACTAAAACACTTCCTGACAACATGAAGTGGTACAATGCAGATGGGGTAAAAGTAGCTAAGCGTGGAGAAGTTGAATTAATCAACTTTCTAGTTAACTTACTTAACTTACCTTGGGATCCAAGTAAGGCAACTGATCCGTCAGATTGCTATGCACGTATCGACAAGCCTGAGTGGGAAAAGATTTTCACAGGAGATGTAAGTCTTCTTAAAGGTATCATCGACAATACAAACAATAGTATTGGTGTATTATTAGGTGTTAAGACTAAAGGAGATGGTAAAATGGTGCAGACCACTTTTAACCGTAATACTTTACGTCAGTATGTTATCTCTGGAACTAGAGCTGACAAATTCAAATACTTACTTAAAGACCTTAAGTCTTCACAAGACGCAGGAGCCTTTGGTAATGTAGACTTTGGCCCACTAGATTTAAGTCTACGTGAGCACCAGGTTACACCTAGTGAAGTTAACGCAAGTAACACTAATCAATTTGATGCTTTTGCTTCGGCAGAACCATCGGAAGATGCAGTTACCATGAGTGACGATGACTGGCTATAATATATAGCATAATTAATTTAATAGACCCTCACAGCAATGTGGGGGTTTTTTAACCTTTAAAAACAACAAAAATGAGTTTTGGTAAAAGTAGAGATTACAAGGATTTGCCCACATCTAATTCAATATTAGCGTGTGTAAATGAATTAGATATATTTGCCTACTATTTGGGTGGCGAAGTGCCAACCAAACCAATTAGTAGTCCTTTTCGTGAGGACGTTACACCATCATTTAGCTTGTTTCATAGTAAGGACTATCAAACTATACTATTTAAAGATTTCGCAACAGGAGAAGTAGGCAACTGCTTTGTATTTGTTATGAGATTATTTAATTTGAGAACTAAAGTTGAAGCAATCAATAAGGTTGCTGCTGACTTTAATCTTACACAGTTTGAGATTCCTAATTCTATTCATTCCCTACCAAAAGGTCAAGTGTACACTAAAACAAATAAAACCCTAAATAAAGGGAGACTTAGAATAAGTGTTACCACGAGAAATTGGTCGAGAAAGGATAAAGATTATTGGAACAATAAATATGGATTAACAAAAGAGCAATTGGAATACTGCAATGTATATCCGATATCGCATTTCTTTATTAATGGATACTGTACTAAAACTAATGACCATGCTTATGCATTTGTAGAAGAGAAAGATAATATTCAGACATTTAAAATCTATCGTCCTTATGACGTAGAGAATAAATGGATTAATAATAACGACTATTCTACATGGGAATTATGGACACAGCTTCCACAAAATGGAGAAACATTAATAATAACAAGTAGTCGAAAGGATGCTATGGTTATAAAGAGTTTATTTCCAACCAATGTAATTACATCATGCTCTTTACAGAGTGAAGGGGTTAATCCTAAAGATAGTGTAATAGATGAGGTTAGAGGTAGGTTTAAGAATATCTACATAATGTATGATAATGACTTTGATAGCGATAAGAATAGAGGTAGGATAGCTGGTGCCAAACTAGCTTCCCAGACAGGATTTACACAAATAGAGATTCCGGATGGATCTCAAGTGAAAGATCCTTCTGACTATATAGAGAAATTTGGCAAAGAACAATTAAAACAATTAATAGAACAATTAACAATTAAATAAAAATCACCATGATTACAAGAAAAATTAATACAAATTTGATGAAAAAACTAGAAACATTCAGAGTAATGGCTCTAGGGGAGGCTTTAAGAACTCCAATATTATTGATCGGACCTCCAGGTGTAGCAAAGACTGCTGCTGTAATTGATTTTGCGAAAGCATCATTGGGTACACTTAAAGGAGAAGATTTGTTTCTTCTAGAAACAGATGAAGGAACAAAGAGTAATGCAATTAAAGGTAATGTAGATTTAGAGGCATTAACCACAGAGAACAAGTACAAAGTAGATTCACCTATGACTAGAGCTAGAGTTGTTGTTGTCAACGAGATTGACAAAGCATCAGCATCTTTAAGAAATAGTTTATTAGGTGTTATGAATGAGCGAGTATTGTTTAACGGGAAAGAAAAGTTACCATGTAAGTGGACTAACTTTATTGCTACGTGTAATGAAATCCCTGACGATGAGAAAGACTCACCATTCTGGGATAGATTTCTAATCACTCATGATGTAAAGAGATTGAGTCCTGCTGATATGATGAAGTACTATGCTAAGGGTGGTAAGACATTCAGACAGAATCACAACATTTCTTTACCAGAAAAGGCTGATATAGATGCTATAGATTTAGATTTTTCCAAGATTAAGACTATCTTAGATTCTTGTCATTCACACCTTTCAGATCGTGCATTATCATTCTTACCAACATTGATTAAGAATGTTATGTGTGTATGGGGTTATGACGAGAATAGAGGTATGATTAAGACTGTTGAGCTTTTAGTAGGTAAGAGTGTAGCAAAAGATGTTGCTAAGAATCTTGTACCTGCACAGGTTAGAGAAGTATATGATCGTATTGACGCCATAGGTATGTGCGTATCATCTGATGAGTACAATGCTGCTTATGACAAATTTGAGGAGGCTTACGAACTTGCTAAAAGATTGGGTCTTATTGCTGAAGCTGACACAGAGCAGATAGCTTCTAGACTTTCTGAAGAGGAAGGTAAGTTAGAATTCTTGAAGGATGATGAGTCAGTATTATCACAAACTCAAGCTATATAATGAGTTTATTCGGAAGAAAGACAGGATTTACAGGAGGGAGCTTTACCGCTCCTTCCTATGATCCTTACGGAATATACAAAAACTCCATGGCAGGAGATTTTGGATTTAGAGCAGACGAGCACGTTGTTATACCGGGAGTAACCGCATTTGAATCTCTTAAGCTTAGACGTATTAAAAGTTACGTTCAAGATAAGACAAATAAAGAATGCACGTTATCTCAGTCACTAATAAACGATATTTACAGTATCTTTGTTAACGCAGATGTGAAGAAGAGACCAAAAAATAAAACTAATGCTATTAGGCATAAAGTTGTAGATAAGGTTTATGATTCATTAACTAAAGTTGTAACTACTGATTCACCTTTGTTTTCTAATATATTAACAAGAGAGCTAGCATTAGCTCTTCAGAAAGTTGATGATGAGATTAGAGAGGAACAAAAGCAAAGAGGAGAAGAGCCTACTGGATTAGAAGGAGAAGGAAATGAAGGAGGAGAGATGGGTAAAGGTGAAGAAGGAAAAGGACAAGGTCAATCAGGAAATAAAGAAGGTCAAGAAGAAGGTGAAGGAGATGGACAACCTCAAGATAATAGTAGTAACCAAGGAGCTAGCAAAGGTTCTGAAAGTTCTAGTGTTAGAAGAGATCAGTATGAAGAATCTGTTAACAAAGCTTTAGAAAAAGCCACTAAGGACATTAGCCAAGCTAAGGAACAGGCTGACAAAAAGATCAAAGACTTAGAGCAACAATTAAGTAAAGATGCTTTAAATGAATTGTCTGATGGTAATCCTGAATTCTTAGATGAGGTTGACAATTTGAGAAAAATTCTTAAAGGATTAAATTTCAATAAGAATAGTATCCGAACCGTTCTAGATAAGATTCTTAATGAATCACAGAATTACTTTTCTACTAAACATAGTGTTGTTGAGGAGAATTTGTTTGAATGTGAGGAGTGTGAGGATTTATTTGGTCTTGAGTTTCTTAATCCTATATTTAAGAATGCAGAAATACTAAACATGGGTAACAATACAAGGAAGTATAAAGGTAAGTTTGACTTATTTTTAGACTGCTCTGGATCTATGACTAGTGATGAAACATTCGAGGGTAGAAGTATTAAGATGATAAATCTTGCTAAAGGTATAGCTATGACTTTAAAGAAGATGGGTTTAATAGAGAACCTATATTTCTTTGATACTCAGATATACGAGATATCTAATGTAAATGATATTTCTATCTTAGCATTTTCTAGATCAGGAGGTACTGACTTTAACAAAGTAATGGATGTAATACGTGAGAACAAGAACAATTCTGTTATAGTGACAGATGGATTTGACAGTTGTCACACATATGACAAAAGAGCATTCTGGATTGGTATTGGTGGAACACAATTTGAAGGTTATGGAAATGATGCTTTTGAGCAATTCCGTGCAAACAGACAATGTGTTAGCTATAATCCAAGTAACAGTAAGTTCGAATATTGTCGTAATGATTAATAACCAGGTAATGCCCCTATTTCGGTAGGGGTAATACTATAAAAAAATGTAGCATGATTTTTGTACCAGGGAACATTCCCTCATTAAAAAACTCAAAAGTAAAAACAGCTAGAGGGATATTTAGTTCCCCTACCGTTAATAAATTTCTTAGGTCAATTGGAATACAAAAGTTTAACTCTCGTAAAAAAGAAGTTAAAGGATATGTAGACCCTACTAGACCCAATCAATTTGATGCTTTACGAGAAGAGTTTATGAAAATGAAAGCTCACACAAGTGATCCAATAATTATTGGATATCACCAAGTGAGAAATAGTAAGAGGTTATTTGACTTTAGTAATAGTGTAGAAATCGTACAAGATTTAATGACTGCACATGACTTTATAGAAGATGACAATGTTAAACACGTATTCCCTGTACCCATGAGCATTGATGGTCAATTGATTGATCAAAACAACCCACGGGCTTTTCCACTATATAGTGTGGACAAAGAAAATCCAGGAGTATACATAAAGTTATTTTAAAATGGATGAAACAATAAAAGACGCAATAAGAATATTAGATAATGCTTACCAAGTTGTTATGTCACTAGTTGGCAATAGTGAGAAGGAGTTAGATAAGATACAAGAAATCTTATCAGGTATAGATGATGTTCAAAATAAAATAGAAAACTTATAATATGGGAACAAGTAAATTAAAGACAGCAAACAAAGTCTTTGCAAGGTTATCATTCTCTGACATGGTTATGTCAAGAGATGAGCTATTTGCAACACAAGATGAGGTTTGCTCCTGTGATTTTATGATTACAGGATATGAAGATGAAAATGGCAACGAGTGTGATTCTGATGGGGTTTATCCTGGTCAAGATCCTGCACAGGTTGACATGTTTATGTAGTATTAACAATTTAAAAATAACAAATATGATTGAAGATCACAATCTCTCCATGTCGGAGGGGGAATATAGAGATCTAGAGATTCCTTCTTATTCTATGCTTTCGAGCATAAGTAAGCAAGGCCTAGATGTCGTTGGAGGAGTTAAACAGTCTTTCAATCTTAAGTTTGGTAGTCTAGTAGACGTAATGTGCTTTGAACCTGATAGGGTAGATGAGTTATTTTACAGAGGAAGTTCTGTAAAACCACCAACACAAAATATAAGAATAATACTTGATGCAATATTGGATGTAATCACAAAACCAAATGAGCATAAAAAAAGTGGAGATTTTGTTAGGAAATATGCAAAAAATAATGTAGTTTTGACAAACTATACTGCACAAATACTTGCAGCAGCAAGAGCATTAAAGGTGTATACATCTTATAATGACGAAAGAATTGTAAAGACTGTCGTAAGTGGTGGAAGTGCATACTTTGCTGATAAATTACAAAGCCAAGGCAAAAATTTAATTAAGGATGCCATGTGGGACCATGCTGCTCAAACTGCAAATACCCTTCGTACCCACCCGTTTACTGCTAAGTTTTTTGCGACTGGAGTGAAAGATGTACAAATCTTTTACCAATACAAATTCGATACAAAAGTGAATGGGAGAAGAGTTAAGGGAATGCTTGACTGCTTGGTAGTTAATCATAAACACAAAGTGATTATACCTGTTGATTTAAAGACAGGAGAATCTCCCTGTAAGGACTTTCCTATTCTTTATACTATGCACAGATATTATATTCAAGGTGCACTATATAGAGAGGCACTTAAGACTATAGTTGACAACGACTTTGAACTTCACGGATACACTGTTAAGGAATTTGAGTTTGTATACATATCTAAATTGAATCCTAATAGACCTATGAGGTTTTTAGTATCAGAAGATATGCATCAACTTGCTCTTAATGGATTCACAGATAGACATGGAGTTGAATATCAAGGAGTTTATGAGTTGATAGACTTATACTATTATAGTAAGGAGAATGATGATGCAGACTACACTCAAGATCAAATTGATACTGAGGGATTAGTCTTGATGGACGCCGAGAGTATAACGGGAAGTAATAATTTAAACAATGAAGATAATGAAGCCAATATTTAAAGTAGACATAAAGCCTAATAAGAGTAAGACATATATGTTACCTCTTTTAATGAAACATGTCAATATTGGATTCTTAAACCTTATGCAGAATACATACTTATCTTTCCAGGAAGGAGATGATTTGTTTTGTGTTCTGTATCATTGGACAAGTTCTCACGACTTCTTAAAGTTTGAAGGAGAGTTGATGGAGCATCCTATGTATGCAGGACATGCTGACTATGGAGATAGAGTGTTGTATAAGTTTAATATTACGCACGACATGAAGAAGGCTAGACAGCTAATGATTGACGGAAATTTAAAAGGATACTCTGATGTTCAGAAACAAATCATAGGTGACTATGTATCTGAAAGAGGATTTAAAAATGCTGATAGAATCAAAAACATATTAAGTTCGAATGGAGAATTAACCTCTGCCGCACCTGATATGGAGTCTGAGACTTCTAGCAAACAAATAAGTAAATTAATTATAAAACCAGATACATTTTTATGAAAGTAACGAAAAGAAATGGTCGTTCTGTAAATTTTAATCCTAGCAAAATAACGTCTAGATTGAGGAATTTATCTGATGGACTAAAAGTAGATGCCGATGCAATGGCAGTGAAAGTAATTTCACAAATGGCTGATGGGATTACCACAGTAGAACTTGATACATTATGTATTGAGATAGCTGCTAGTATGGTTTCTTATCACCCAGATTACAGCAAATTTGCTGCACGTATATTTGTGACACAATTGTGGAAAAGTACACCAGATAGCTTCTCTGAGGCTATGAATAAGGTACAAGAAACAACAAATGTTTTAGCAGATGAGTTTATGGCTTTTGTGGAGCAAAATAAAGAAGAGCTTGACAATATGATAATTCGTGCTAGAGATTTTGACCACGATATATTTGGGTTAAGAACTCTAGAAAAGTCTTATCTATTAAGAGATAAACCAAAAGATGGTAATGTTATAGAGCGTCCACAATACATGTGGATGAGATGTGCAATTGAAACTAGTGCTTACAATATGCAGGAAATAATAGGTGCATATAATTTGATGAGTCAAGGATTTTATACTCATGCTACACCAACCTTATTTAACTCAGGAACAAGATTGTCTCAATTGAGCAGCTGTTTTCTGTTGGCAAACAAGGGCGATAGCATAGATGGATTGTTTGATACAATGAAAGATGTTGCTAAGATATCTAAGTTGGCCGGTGGGATAGGATTACACGTACACAATGTTAGAGCTAAAGGTAGTCACATTGCAGGAACCAATGGTACATCTGATGGGTTATTACCTATGATGAAGACGTACAATGAAGTTGCAAGATGGATTAACCAGGGTGGTAAGCGTAAGGGTAGCTTTGCTATCTATTATGAGCCATGGCATGCTGACATATATACTATGTTAGACTTAAGAAAGAATACAGGTAAAGATGAGATGAGAGCTAGAGATTTGTTCTATGCTATCTGGATGAATGATGAGTTTATGGAAAGAGTAGAGGCTAATCAAGATTGGCATTTATTCTGTCCTAATGTTCTTAAGAAGAATAACATTGTATTACAAAAGTGCGTTGGAGATCAGTTTAAAGCTGCATATAATGAAGCTGTAGAGAAAGAGCTATATGAAGAGGTTGTATCTGCAAGAGGATTATGGGAAAAGATTTTAGAATCTCAGATTGAAACAGGTACTCCATACATAGGATACAAAGACAGAGTAAACAAGTCTTCTAATCAACAGAATCTTGGTGTTATACAGTCTAGTAATTTATGTATAGAAATCAATGAGTATTCAGACGAGTATGAGCAGGCAGTATGTAATTTAGCATCTGTTGCTTTAAGCAAGTTTGTATTTGAAAGGAAAGGTAAAATGGTATTTGATTTTAGATTGTTTAGAAATGTGGTACAGCAGATAGTCAGAAACCTTGACAATGTCATAGATGCTAATTACTACCCAACCAAAGAAACTGAAAATTCTAATATGAAGCATCGTCCAATTGGATTAGGTGTTCAAGGATTAGCTGATGTTTTTGCTATGATGAAGATGCCTTTTGACAGTGAAGAAGCAAGAGCTCTAAATAAGCAAATATTCGAACACATGTATTACTATGCCATGGAAGAGTCTAATAGACTGGCACTCACCCGTGGAGCCTATAGTACATTCGAAGGTTCTCCATTAAGTAGAGGAGAATTTCAGTTTGATTTATATGACGGAGAGGAAGTTGAGTTATGTGGTGAGCTAGACTGGGATGATTTAAGGAAGAAAGTTGTTTATGGAGGAGTAAGAAACAGTCTTATGATTGCTCTTATGCCAACAGCATCTACTTCTCAAATACTAGGTAACAATGAATGTTTTGAACCATTTACTAGTAACTTATATACTCGAGGTACACTTAGTGGTACTTACATTATAAGTAACAAGCACTTGGTTAAAGATCTAGAAGAGATTGGAATGTGGACAGAAGATACCAGGAATGCTTTGATGCGTGACAATGGGTCTGTGGTTAACTTACCAATACCTTCAGAGATTAAGCAGAGATATAAGACTGCTTATGAAATGTCTATGAAATCTATCATTAATATGGCAGCTGACAGACAGAGATTTGTATGTCAAGCACAGTCAATGAATTTATTTATGCCTAATGCTAGCATACAAAAGCTTACATCTATGCATTTTTATGGATGGAAGATGGGTCTTAAGACAGGTATTTACTACCTGAGAACTAAAGCTGCAGTTGACGCCGTTAAGTTTACAGTACAGAAAGAAGAAGAAGTTAAGGTTGAGCCTGAAGTAAAATCAGTAGACCCTAATGACTTTAGAGCAATGATTGAGCAAGGTAGAAAAGCTCAAGAGGAAGATGATGAGGACTGTGTAATGTGCGGCTCATAAAACAATTAATAACAATTTAAAAATTTAAAATTATGATTCTAATACCAATAGTACTATTTATATTTGCAATGTTAATCCCAATTGCCTTCGGTGTATGGGGAAGAGATATTGCAAGATCAGGTGGATTAAGATTTGGATTTCTAATAGGTTTCTTTTTTGGAATCCTGGGAATCTTTACCTTATACCTAATGTCAATTAACAACAAGAACAATAAATGTAACAATAAATGTTCTTGCAAGAAGTAATATTAACGGGAGGTGTAATAGCCTCCCTTTAATTTCAATTAATATTAATAATTAAAAATCACACAAATGTTTAAAAGAAAAGAAGTAAAAAAGCCCTCTCCAGGAGATTTCGTAATGATTGGAGAGAACAAAATAAAAGAAATAACACAAGGAGCTCAGTATAACAGAAGCAGTTTTAACTCAGGTAGTCATGGACGCTATGTAAGTGGCCATAGGTTAACTAATTCTGAATACAGCAATTATTGCACCAATCAATTGTCTCCTGTAGACGCAGGTATCCTGTACTACAAAAGAGATTCAATTTTTGGCTCAGATCTTGTAGAAGTAATTCCGGTTGCATTCCTTGGAGAAAATTATGACGGAACAGCAATTGAAAAATATATTCAGAGAAAAAGAACATTCCTTGTAAACAAGAAGGATATAGATATCATGCCTACGAAAAATATGGTAGATGTTGTTAATAGAATTGGAGCTAGAAGAACAGAAAATAGTATTGAGAGATTAGAGGAACTTGGAATTCTTACTCTTGAAGATATTGGAACAAAGCTTCAAGATGTTATCAGAGCAGTAAGAGCATTGTAATGACAAGAGCTGACAGGATAAAACAAAAAGAGAAAGAAATGGAGATAGAAAGAAGGGTATACAATAGAAATATTGTAGCTATGACTTTTTGTAATGAGCAAGGGCTGGTAATATACCCATCAGCCCAAGCTCACAGCTCCAACATGGTCAAACTTTTTGTTCAGAAAGATTCTAAATTCAAGCCACTTAATGACATTGAATATGACCAAACAAAAGCAAAGGAAGTTAACGCCTATATAGCTGCAATAGATGCAGAGTATGAAAGATTATATATAAAGATGAAGGACAAGATTAACAAGTAATTACTGGAAAATAAAAAACCTATAAAAAAATTAATTTGGTGATTTGAATTAATGTTAATGTTGAAATGAGAAAACCCTGACTGTTATGGTCAGGGTTATCTTTATTACGTGGTCTTTTTTTTACCTCCGTTAATTACATTCCAAAACTATTAAGGAATTTTGCAGCATCTTTAAGCTCTTCTATAGTCTTAATATGAGGAAACAATTTTCTAAGCATAAATGTTCTCTTCAGCTCATCTTTTTTCCAACCAGATTTGTATCTTCCGTTAGGGTCAGTTATCATTTGATACATAAGTCTTGTT
>Ga0129327_10000948_pt1 | contig 17340 bp, 14 predicted proteins | sample CPBDNA_6_FD_111799 | JGI IMG/M metagenome (GOLD analysis project Ga0129327, IMG submission 111799) | Freshwater to marine salinity gradient microbial communities from Chesapeake Bay, USA - CPBay_Spr_31_0.8_DNA | ecosystem: Environmental > Aquatic > Marine > Coastal | place: USA: Chesapeake Bay... | reverse complement strand
CAGAACGCTTCACCTCCAGTCCAGAGAAACGCCCACCTTATGAAGCTCTGAACCCCCACAATGAGGTCAACACCGCTTAGAGTCCCTCTCATCGATCTTGGAATCTGTTGGAATCTGAGATAAAACGCCGCTAACCTTTTCTACCAATCCCTAGAGGGCCGAGAACAGGGCCGCAGTTCATTCATATTAATTTCAGGGGGTATTACTTACCTATATTAACGATCCATTACATTTATTCCTCTTCCAGGTAGCAGGAATTCTTGATCATGAACTTTCCGTAGTCACTGCTTCATATATAATTTAAATTTTTAGACATTATACGAAGATCTCTTCAGATATACCTTCCTTTCAGATATACTGTCCTGGTTGTGGTTCCATCACCAATTGAAGTCAAATTACCTCTAGTCATAATGTCGTCACGGATTAGGTAAATTACCAAGCCTATCTACCGATCTATTGACCCGTTACAATTCTCATTAATTCAGATCAGTTAAATAATGTTCTGAAGGGGGAGATAATTTATCCTGACAAGTGACTACATCATGCCTCTGGTCAACATAATTGAAGGCACTAATTGAACCTGAGAGCTTAATACATTTCTAATTCAAATTGGAGTAAACCAATAAGTTTGCTCCGTTCCAATGACGTGTCTCCTAGATATCCGGAAGTATTTTTTAGTGGATTGTTAATGAAGTGTTGAGTTGAGGTACACAGCCCTACTGAGATGGTCAAGGGCCCTGAGGGCGGCCGTGGTGGCGGAAACCCTATGGCTGGTCTCATTTTACCTATTGAGGGAAACGCAATTTCAATTGACCGTCCTGTTTACCATGCTCGCAACTAACATCTTCTTGGTTCTGGCCCTCTTCACTGCCATATCCCTGGGGTCAGCTAAGGGGACTCTAAGGGGAATCGGATGGGGGATCTACGGATGGTCCTTCTATGGTTTAGCTTTCATATTGGACAAGTACGTGACCCTTTCCAGTCATATTGATCCTTCGATAGTGTTGGACTCACTGGTGATCTCGTTCTCTCTGATCGTAATACCTCCCATTGTTTCACGTCTGGGAAGGAGGTCCGCTCCTGTGGTGGCGGGAGTGTTATATGTTATCCTTTTACTTCCCTCCACAATTTACCTGGTCCTAGGGCCCGTTACGGCACTACAGCTGTTCCACTTTATTTCTATGGGGAAAATAGCTTCACTATCCACACTAAGGGCGGAGCTAACGCCATTTGGGAGGCCCATGCTTCTGACCCAGCTTGCTGTCTTAACGGAGTTCGTTCTATTTTCGTACAAGGGAAGCATGGCCTACACCTCCATAAGGTCGGTGGGGCTTACTTTCCTCTTCCCTCCTCTCCTAGGCCTAGGTGTACTCTATTTATTCGATTCGGAGAATGTAGTGTCTTACCTATTGGCAGGGCTCTCCTTTCTACCCCTCTTGGTTTCATTTCTGGAGAAACGTCCCCTTCAGTTAGGGCTCCTAGTCTCCTCCGTTGCCCTTGCCGTAGGAGCTACACTCTTCCAACTGACTCCCATCTATGTCCTTCCCCTCACCGTGTCAGCAGGATTGGTGGTACCTAGGGGACTCCAGGATCCCAACAGGGCCAAGGTAAGGCTGGGACAGGCCATAGACTCTGGAGACACAATGTCCGCTAAGAGCTACGTCAGCTTCCTTAGGGGTATGGGAGTCAGCGTGGAGGAACTGATCTGTGAGTCAATCTCTAAGGGGAACTGTGGCAGGACTTTCTGGTACCTTAGGAATTACAAGGCTGACTTTTCAAAGTGCTCCGATTTGAAGGGTTTGGCCGACTGCATGCTGAGCAAGGGAGTAGTTCCGCCTCAAGTTGTGGAATATTTGAATGAACTAAAGAAGAGGGACCCTGAGACTTTAGAAAAGGCCGCTGGTGTGGTCCTTCAGAAGGGGGAGAGGACGGAAAGGGAGACGGCCAAGAGAATTCTCTTCGGTGAGCCTGTGAAGACTGAGGCCGTAAAGCTGCCCCCTCTATCCTCATGGGACCCTTCAATATGGGTGGGAAGGGAACTATATGGTTACAAAATATCCAGGGTGATAGGAAGGGGAGGGACGTCCTATGTACTTTACGGCGAGAAGGGCGGTGAGAGGGCGGCCGTAAAGATACCCACGATCACGCCGGGCGAGGGAACCAAGTTTGCCTTCCTCGACCTTCAGGGGGAGTCCAGTGCGCTTAAGGAGATCTCGGAGAGAAGTGAGGACATAGTCAAGCTATACGGGATATTTGCAGATAGAATAGGTATAAAGGAGGTCCTCTCTGGGAAGACAGAGAACTACCTCAACTATCCCCCTGCGGTAGTGATGGAGTACATGGGTGGTGGAGACGCTGAAGAGTTGTTGAAGATGGACGCAGTTTTCAATTCTGAGAAGTGGCAGGCAATTGTAGCGTTCATTGGACTTAAGGTGGCAAGGGCGCTCTCAGCTGTGCATGCTCAGGGCTACGTTCATCTGGACGTTAAGACGAGAAACGTATTCTTCAGCTCCTCCCCTGGCAGAACAGGTGGTGAAGTATTGAACAACTTAATGACAGGAAAGGTAAAGGTGAAGCTGGGCGACCTGGGAGCGGCCAAGAGAGTGGGTACGTCTTTCGATCAATACACTGCAGAGTACGCACCAGTGGAACAGGTGAGGGCGATTCTTCTTGGAGGTGGAGCAGATCCTAAGATGGACATTTTCGCATTTGGTGCCACGATCTATAAGATGTTAAAGGGTGTTCCCCTCAACCCCCCTGAAGTAATAAAGGCCACTGACATGGCCTTCAGGGGAGACAGAACGTACCTTGAGGTGGCCAACAACGCCTACAGAAGGTTCTACGCTACCCTCCAGATTACCGGTGACCCACAGCTTATCTCCCTGGTGAGGGCTGCCCTGAACCCTGAGCCCTCCCAGAGGCCCTCGGCCAAGTCAATTGCCTCTGACCTCGAGAGGTTGTTAGGTAAATTAACATAACCGTGATCAAGGCCAGAGAGGTCGAGATCAGGGATGGAGCCAAGAGCCCAGAGAAGAAATCTTGTAGGGAGAGGTCCCACACCAACAACAGATAAAAGAGCATTCCCCTTCCATTCACCTTGAGTCTTAAGGAAGGCCTGAAGATCATGAAAATGATCAAGGACACGAGGAACCATGAGACGAAGTTGGACACCGGAACACCGAAGTACTGTCCTGACGTGAGCCAATGCCAATCGAACCTTGAGAACAGGGGGTCCACGGTGAGGTCCAGCACCACCATTAACCAGGCGGCTAATGGGGGACTCTCGACTGCCGTGTAACAAAAGTAGCCCAAGGTAGCCCAGAGGAGGGGAATTATGAGCGGCACTCCCAAAACTTGAGGTCCTAATCCCTGGGTGTAATAATATCTACCGAACGGGAAACCAGTGTGCACGCCAACAAACTCAAACAGGAACCCAAGGCCCGCAGCCACAACGAAGAAACGTAAGGCCCCCTTCCCCAACGAGAGGGAGGAATGATAGAGGTAAAGCCCTATCAATACGAGAATGGGTATACCTAAACTGAAGGGAGGAACGTTTGTGAGTTGCGGGAGGGTGGCGAGAAAAAGGTAAACCACGTAAATATATGAGGCCCACCACCTCCGCTCCATTGAATTCACTTCAATAGTTTGAGGTCGAAACTCTCGTCTGCTAACTTTTCCACCTTATTTGTTACATCCACATTATTCTCGATGAGTCTGTTCAACTCCCCAAGCTCCTCCTCTCCCCTATTAACGGCCAAGTAACCTATGACCTTTCCGTCCTTAACGTAGATCGCTGAGAAGTTCATCTGATCCAGCTTCCCACGGATGGCCTGCTCCTGGTAGTCCAGGGTTTCCCCAGCGGCCTCTATGTGAAGATCAAATATGTCCGACCAGACCGTGGAGAGGAAGTCGTAAGGCTCATTCTTTCCTGCCATGTTCCTGGCAGCTAGCTTACCGGTGTAGTCAGCGTTGTTCCAGTGCTCTATTCTTCTCCTCTTTCCTGAGTTATCAGGTATGTTGGCCACATCCCCTGAGGCGAAGACGTCCTTGTCTGAGGTCCTTAGGTACCTGTCGGTGAGGATTCCATTTCCCACCTCCAGGCCACTTTCCTTGGCCAGTTCAACGTTTGGGGATATCCCCACGGCCATTATAACGAAGTCCGCCTCTAACTCCTTTCCAGAGCTGGTGATTGCCCTACTTACCTTGCCCTGCCCCCTGAGCTCCTTGATTGACTCGTTCACTAGAAATGATACTCCGTTCCTTTCGAAGTAGTGTTGGATGGCCTTACTCACTTTCTCGTCCACGAAGGTGTTCCAGATGTATGGTTTCACCTCCACAACGGTAGGCTTAAGTCCCATCTTGGTGAGAGAGGCGGCAACTTCCATTCCTATGAACCCACCTCCAATGATCAACGGTTTCCTCCCACGGGCGGCCTCAGCTCTAACGGCGTCCGCATCATCAACTGTCCTGTAGAGGTAAATTCCCTTCAGATTATCTCCAGGAATGGGAATTCTCCTGGGACTTCCACCTGTTGCTAGGAGGGCCTTCCCGTACCTTAACTCCTCTCCACTGTCAAGCACGGCTATACTTCCCCTTAACCTTTGGACCCTTCTGCCCAACATGACTGTGAGGTTCTCGGACTTGTAGAAATCCTCTCCCTCATAAAACAGGGCGTCCCTAGGCATCTCTCCTCTCAAGTAGTCCTTGGAGAGGGGAGGCCTGTCATAGGGCAAATGCCTTTCGGCGGATATTACAGCCACCTTGTCCTTGGGTCGAATTTCTCTAAGCTCCTTAAGCGCGCTAAAACCTGAGGGGCCTCCGCCTATTATTATGAAGTCGTACTCTTTCATAAGCTAAGATTCCTTGAAGGATAAAAAACATGTGGCCTAAGGAGGTTCACGTTAGGGACTGAAATTAAATGAACTTACATGATCTCTACCTTGAATATCGCTTAGCTTACTAAATCTAATAACAGTGGGCAATGGGAGTTTCTTTGAGGTTCTTTTAAGTTAAAGGTGAGATGTAAGGGTCATTTCTTAAGTGTCGGTAGCTGAATTCGTTATGAAACTCTCAATGTCTTCACTGATATGGACTACCTTTCACATGACAAATGGAGATAACCTTCTAAACTTGGAAAGTGTATGAATAAACCTAGTAATACCATTCTTATTGAAAGAATAATTAGAATTTTTCTCTATATACTACAAAAAATTAGTAAGAATTATTTGATGTAGCAACCTTTATCTAACAGTGAGGCGGATTTTCGCTCGCTGGAAATCTATTTCCAACCTCTTCAACATAGATCTAGAATTTACTGTACAGATTTGATTCTAAAAATGATTTTAAAAACCACCTCAGAATTAGATGATGTGAAAGTATCGCTAGATGAGCTTAGGTCCCTAGTGGTCGGCAGCTCGATTTTAGGGTCAGGAGGTGGAGGCAACCCTAGAGTCGGATATATGGTGTTGAAAACTTTTCTCTCCAACAGGGGAATTTCCAGTCTCGAGTATACAGATCAAGTTTCAGAAGAGGACCATATAGTATGTGCTGGAGGAATGGGATCCCCGTTGGTAGGGGTCGAAAAAATACCCTCTGGTCACGAGTATGTAGACGCTGTCAAGTCATTAATGTCATTCTTGAAGGTTAAGTTCACGAAGATCAGTCCAGTTGAAATAGGGGGAATCAACTCTGTTGTACCATTTATTCCATCTAGTGTACTTGGAATTCCTCTCTTGGATGGAGACGGGGAAGGAAGGGCATTTCCAGACCTTGACATGACTACATTTCATTTCAATGGGATTAGGGTTACCCCCATGTCCATAGTAGATGAGAGGGGAAATCAGGTGATTCTGGATACCGGCACTGACACCGAGGCGGAAAAAGTTGCCAGGGCCATAACAGTTAGGTTTGGGGGAAGGGGTTATGTGGCCCTCTATCCCATGGGTGGGGCACAATATGTCAAGAGTGCTATAAAAGGTAGCATATCTAGGGCCATGGAGTTAGGAAAGGTGTTGTTAGACGGGGGGTTTGAAAGTTTGCTCCAGGGATATGGATCGCTGAAATTCCACGGAAAGGTCGCGGACATTAGGAGGACACAAGTGCATGGATTCCACGGTGGACTTATCAGATTAGAAGGTTTGGAGGAGAACAAGGGGGAGTACGCGGAGCTGTTTTTCAGAAACGAGTATCTAGTTCTAAAAAGAGATAGAATAGTTTTAACTTCTCCAGAGATAATTTCATTGCTAGACGGCGCTGGAAATGTAGTCACTTCTGACTCAATAAAATATGGGATGAGAGTCAACGTGGTTCACATTCCGGTGGATCGAAAGTGGAAGGAAGTGGGGGGTTACCAGGTCATTAAAGAGAAGGTTTTGGGCGAGTATATGGCGTTAAAAAGACTAGATTCTGAGGTTCCCTACCACCTTAACGGTTAGCTTTACTGAGTCCCCAGGCAAATAAGGTATAGGCACTTCCTCTATTTCCCTAATATCTAAGGTAGAAGGGTCTCCTCCTGCCTTTACGGCCATTTCCTTAGCCTCATTAACAGTGCTATTTATAGCCAGTTCCCTAGACGTAGCAGAATAAGAGAAAGTCTTTTCTACTGTGGCTCCCACCTTAGTGAGAGTCGCGCCTATGGCGTTGGCGAATTGAGCATTATCTGGCCTCACAATCTTTGAGGCTCCCCTCAATTCTGGTGGAAGCATTATGCTTCCTCCTCCCACCGCAATAACTTGTACGTCCTCCCTGCTAATCTTCATCAGATCCAGGGCCTCCTCCCACATGGAGATCATACGATCATATATGCCCCTGAGATATGACGATGGATATCTTAGTAGAATTTTAGAAATGTCAGCATCTCCGATCTTTATGCCCTTAACTCCCATTGCGACGTCAGAAGCAGTCAATACGGTGCCTCCCCACCCCACTCCCTTAGAGGTAAGCTCATATCCTACACTTTCTGGACCTATACTCTCATTAATTATTGTACCGCCTCCCAGAGCTAATGCATGTATGTCGGGCATCCTGAAGTTGGTTCTGATACCACCTATCTCAACTGGGGCTGAAGACTCCCTAGGATAGCCATTGTGAAGGACCCCCACGTTCGTAGTAGTCCCTCCAACATCCATTACAACAGCATTATCTATTCCAGTGAGTAAGTGCGCCCCTCTTATGCTATTAGACACTGGTCCCGCAACAGTGAATATAGGGTATTCCATGGTAAACTCTCCTGAGGCCAGCGTTCCATCATTCTGTGCTATGAAGAGCTTAGCATGATTCATACCGAGACTTCTCATCAATTCCTTAAGTCTGCTCACTAACCTCTTAAAGACGGGGGAAACCATCTCATTGAGAATTGTAGAGTTCTCCCTCTCTATTAATCCCAACCCCCCAACCATATGAGACAATGTAAGATGAGCTCTAACTCCCCTTTCGTTGAGGATCTGTGCCGCCCTGAGCTCATGAGCAGGATTTACCGTAGAGAAGATGGATGTAATGGCTACGCCATCCACTTTTCCCACAATATCGTCAGCAAACTTGACAATTGCCCCCTCATCTAATGGGACTATCTCCTCCCCTGTGTATTCATGTCCTCCCCTAACCATCTTGGCTGAAATCACATGATCTGTCAGTCTGGCAGGCCATTCCGTGAGTGGTGGAATCCCTTCCCCAGCAGGTAATCCTATCCTCAATATGGCTGTCCTCGCCAGCCCCTTAGCCTGTAGTATGGCATTCAATCCGTGAGTCGTCCCCAACATTAACGCTCCGACCTCATCTCTATTTCCAATACGTGAAGATAGTTTCCCTATGGCTTCCTGTATTCCCGCTGTTGGATCTGGAGTAGTCCTGACCTTAACGGAGGCGAGGAGTTCTCCTTCCGCCAGAGCTACGGCATCGGTATGCGTACTACCCACATCAACTCCCACTTTAATCAATCAGGACGCCCCCAGAGGAGTGAAGTTAACGTCATATCCAAATGCTCTAGGGCTAACATATTTCAACATTTCAGTACTCCTTAACTTAGGGTGGCTTGGAGTGCCAAGAACAACTAGCCGTTGTCCATATCTGACCCTGTCCGTTGTGACCGGAGTAAGGGTGTATGCATCTACAAAGGAAATTAGGTCAGGAACAGTGGCCACTATCTTGTCTCCCTCTTTAGCTATCAGGAATTCATTCTGAAAGTCGACCCTCATAGTTTTTCCTTTCCATTGATCTGCACCCTCCAGAACAACGTAACCTTTGGAAAACCCTCTCTCAACCCTCCTATAAACTTCTATCACCTTTCCCTTGAAAAGGTGCACGCAGTGAAGGAGATCCCTTAAAGAATCAATGTTCTTCGAGGCTAGCCTCTCTCCTACCTGAATTGCTGTGGAAAGGGAACCTAGAACGGCTGACCTTGAATATTCAGAGAGTTCCATTCCGTGGAGGGCGATATAGGCACTACCTCCATATCTTACTGTGATAACTCTGGCTATCTTTTCAGACCAATAACCGTCGACTCCCTGTACAACTGATACGTTACCTCTCTCATCAAAAACAACCACGGGAGAGACAGGAATACCGTCAGCGTAAAAAGTGGTCATCTGTAGCTCAGGAAAAGCCCGTCCCATCCCATCGCCGTCCAATACTGGAATCCCCGTTTGAATGGACACAATTAGTGGTATTATAGAGTTTATACCCCCTATTTCTAAAGGAGTTATAAAATCCACTTTCCTTCCTGCAATTTGAGAATAGACCTTAAGGGCCTTGACTGCCTCTCCACCCCCTGGAACCTTCTCGATCATCACTATGGGAGCGCCCATCATTGCACTTCCAAGTACGAATTCGTCTTTTCCGCTGCTACCATCGACTATCTCAATTGACCCCTTACCCTCCATATATCTTCTGAGCATGAGCTTACCCACAAGCGGATCACCACCGCCGCCAGTACCCAGGAAAGCTGCTCCTAAGGCGAGCAGCTCTACTTCCCTTACACCTATGCTAAAGTTTTCCAATTTATCTCAAACCCTGATTATGGAGTAGCCGCTCCTATAGGCCTGCACCAAGAGGAACGAGCCCCATACTGCCTGTATGGCCGAGAGGAGTGATTGAAATGCGACAATCGCCAGTGATGCAGTAAATACTGGAGCCAGGGCCAAGGATATATAGCCTATGGCGAAGGAGACTAACAACCAAGAATGCTGCACTCCCGCCGATATCTTACCTTCGTTGGACGATTTAAAGGTTCTGGCTAGGCCCCATACCGATATTATTAACGTAAGTATGCCGTAGGAGAGATCGTAAGTTCCCAGAAGTCCATTGACGTAAATCATGGCCATAAACAACAACCCAATTGCCATGTTCGCCACAAGATATGCCGTATACATGAAGCCCAACTTCATTTCAGCCTTCCTCCCTTGTAGACATACGGCAATACTTCTGGACTTCTTCCGGCTGCCTTGAAAGCGGCATAAATTAATACATAAGATACCAGCCCTACTATCAGGGAATTTATGGCTGGAATTCCAGCATTAACAAATATTCCAACTGCAGCACCCAATACCAATGCTACTATGCCTGCTATATTGAGATTATAATATCTATCATTTTCTCTGAATTTATATCTCTCCTTTGGATTTCTTCTTCTCTCAAGAAATGGTTTCACCAGAAAGAAATCGGCAACCAATATACCTCCCATAGCAGGTAAGACCTCACCTAGGAAAGATATGAAGTTCTCGAAAGGCGTTATCGATGCCCCAGCTGAGAAACCTATGTAAGAAGCGATAGCGGTTCCAATTACACCGTTTATTACAGAGGCCCATTCCCTCCTCATAGGCCAGAAATTGACCAATGAAAGGGAGCCGCTATAAAGGTTGTCCGTGTTGATAATAAATTGTCCAAATAAAATTATAAGTAATACTCCTATTCCCATTCCCAGCTTCAACATAGCATTAGTAATTAGGTACGATCCGGTAGCAAGGACGATCGCCACCCCTCCCAATATAAGAAAAGGATATAGAAACACTATATGGGCTATCCAAGCACCGCTAGCATCCTTTGCCGACCTTGAGAAACGTGCTATGTCAGGAGAGATTATAGTTCCAGCTATGTAGAGTCCTATGACAGCAGATATTCCATCTAATAGACCCATGGGATGTGTAGGTACGGCTGATAACACTGTAGACATCCCGCCTTTAAGGGCCAATACTATTGCGATTCCAACCGCTATGAGCCACATATGGAACGGAATGGAGAAATAGCTTAGGAATGAAAGCATCCTATATCCTACATAAGTCATAATAATCATTAATACTCCTCCCCATATGGCCGCCGTCCCTACTGAAAAGAAAGGACTTGTGGGATATACCTCATTCATTATTATTCCGAATAACCATGTTTCAACCGCGTACCATCCTACCCCTGTGGTAACCGTTATTAGTAACAATCCTGCCACTTTTCCTCCCCATCTGCCTAGAGGGAATCTCCATGCTGTGTAAGTGGAAAGCCCACTGTGCGCACCAACAGCGGACATTAGTGCTCCAAGTATTGTAAGAACGGCAGTGCCCGCTAAAACAGCCAAAGTGGCCTGGGTGAAAGTCAAGCCGTATCCCAGTGCTCCTCCTGCCCATATTACTGCTATCGCTCCATATACTGAACCAAAGACGAGAAACATATTGAAGAAACCATAACGTTGGTTCTTAGGTACCTCCATAAGGGAGTAATCGTCAAACTTGGACTCTCCCTTTTCTGAAGACTCCACCCCTTTTACTTCCTTTTTTTCCGCTTCTTCCGTCACAATAATAGGTGTTATGATACAGATATATTAATATATAATCCTTAAAAGTAGAGTCAACGATCTGTTCAATGAATTCCTTGGAATATACATTACAATATTTGAAACCTGAAACAGATGCCAAAAAAAGATCTATGGGATATTCGAAGTAAATTGACAATGTCTGTTAAATTTATAAGTTGATCTGTGGTATCGTCGGCGCTAGATGGTACGGCAAAACTCTCGTAGTACATTATATGGCGTAACATTATTTTTGTTAAATCATGTCTCCAATATGGTTCTTCCCCATGCCTTCATGGTCCTTGAGCATACCAACACCTCATACTCCTCCACTGCAATATCATTAATTATAGAGAGGACCTTCTTACTTAATGTTCCTAAGTCCGAGTTGAACACTCTTATGAGAAGGTTCCACCCTCCAAGGTATTCAGTCACTTCGTAGATGGCATCGTCGGTAAGAATTCTTCTCATGAAGTTTTCCCTTATTACCTTATCCTTCGTTAATTTTAGAAGAACGTCTGCGTAAGGAACGCCTAAGTTCTGCAGAATCACCACTCCTACCGTCTTCAGTACTCCCATATTTTCCAGTCTCTTCCTTCTCATCCTCACAGCACTCTTGGATATGTTAAGCATTTTTGCTATCTTTGGGTCTGATGTTTCAGCATCTTCGTTCAAGATCTTTACTATCTTGATGTCCCTTTCATCTAGGAATTTCCTTAATATATCTTCCCAGCTCACAGAAGTATTAAACTATTGTTATATTTATTCATTTCCGCTATGCGAGCTTTTTGTATGGTGTCAGACAGCGTTTAGCTTTAACTTGTGTAGCAGACAATAACGATAATTGTCTTATGGACAGTAATCATTAAGGCATTGGATAAGGAGAAAGGTTATTTGACATAATGGACATTCCATCATGTGAGGTTAGGAATAGATATAGGTGGTGCGTTTACTGACCTCGTTGCTGTAAATGAAAACGGATCCTTCATTTGGGTAAAAGTGGAGACCACATCAGAGGACCCGGCGCGGGGTGTCATGAGATCCTTAGAGGAGTCAGGGATATCAGCGGATCAGGTCTCTGTAGTTATCCATGGACAGACCATAGGTATAAATACAATTGTTGAAAGGAAGGGAGCGAAGGTTGGCCTCCTTACCACTAAGGGGTTTAGGGACGTCCTTGAAATAGGAAGGGCCAATAGGAGAGACATGTATAATTTCAACTACAGAAAGCCGGAACCTTTGGTACCTAGGAGATTGAGGTTAGAGTTATCAGAAAGGACAACTGCGTCTGGAGAGATAGTGACCCATTTGGATCCCAAAGAAGTGGAGGAAGCTGCAAATTACCTTCTCTCCCATGGGGTTGAGTCAATAGCTGTAGCTTTCATTAACTCCTACATTAATCCGTCACACGAGATAAAAGTTGGAGAAATACTTGAGGGACTTAATGTAAAGTTTTTCACCCTAAGTCATAACATATCCATGGAGTGGAGGGAATATGAGAGGACTTCCACCGCCGTGGTAAATGCGTACATCCAGCCGAACATGGGTCGCTATCTATCTAATTTGGAGGAGCAGATGAGACAGATTGGATTCAGAGGATCCCTTTTAATCATGACCTCTAGCAGTGGAGTAACTAACCTCAACTTGGCCAAGTCTTATCCGGTACTAACTTTGGAATCCGGACCAGCAGCGGGAGTCATTGCGGCGACAACTGTCGCGGAGGCGGTTGGAGTCAGGAACATAATTGCCCTGGATGGAGGTAGCACTACAACCAAGGCAAGTTTGGTCCGCGATCTTTCTCCTAAAGTAATAACCGACTATTACGTTAATAGGGACAAGTTCCATGCTGGAATACCAGTGAAGATCCCCACCGTAGATATAGTGGAAGTGGGGAATGGAGGGACAAGCTACGCTTGGACAGACGAGGTGAACGATCTGAAAGTGGGTCCCAGGGCTGCAGGCTCAAGGCCAGGACCCGCGTGTTATGGGAGGGGAGGAACTGAACCCACAGTTACCGATGCTTACGTTGTTACGGGAATACTAAACACTAAATGGTTATTGGGAGGAAAGTTACCAATAAATCAGGCCTTAGCTAAAAGATCAGTGGAGGAATTAGGACGTAAACTTGGAACTTCTGTAGAAGAGACTGCAGAGGGAATAATAATGCTTGCCAACGAAAATGCAGTTAACGTCATCAGACTGGTCTCCGTACAGAGGGGAGAGGACCCAAGGGATTATGTATTAATAGCATACGGAGGCTCAGGGCCAATGTTTGCACCATTCATTGCGAAGGAGCTGGAAATAGGGAAGGTATTGGTTCCCTTCATACCCCCGGGAGTCTTCTCGGCATGGGGTATGATTGTAAGTCCGTTGAGAAGAGACATGATAGTCACTCACACAATCAGACTTTCTAAAGAGGGAGCAATGGATGAGGCCGAGTCAATATTTCGTGGATTAGAGGAGAAACTAATAAGGGAGTTCTCATTCCCAGAGGCACTCTTAGTGAGATCGGTAGACGCGAGATATTATGGACAAGAGCATACGGTCACTGTACCGGCACCCAAAGACATGACAGGGCAGGGGATAGAGGAATTAATCAAAGCCTTCCATTCCTCTCATGAAAGAACTTATGGTTTCAAAATGGAGGGAGACATAGAGATAGTTAACTTCAGGGTGACAGGATTGGTACGTATGAAAACTAAGTTACCTAAATTGGAGAATAGGGAGGTAAAAATGAAGCAGGAGTTCAGGAAAGTGAGTTTAAGGGGAGAGGAGGACGAATGGCCAGTAATACAGAGGAGTTCATTGGGCATTGGAGCTAAATTGAGGGGGCCTGTAATAGTTGAGGATCCGTCAGCTACCATTTTAGCCTTAAAGGGACAGACACTTACCGTAGATGATCTGGGGAATTTGGTGATAGAACAATGACCAATAGGTTCACCCTAGAGGTAATTTCCAACGCTTTAATAAACGCTGCTGAGGAGATGTTCTACGCCTTCGGAAGAACCGCCAAAAGTCCTGTTATATACGAGGTCCTAGACTACGCTGTTGGACTTACTGACTCTCAGGGAAAACTTATTGCTCAGGCACCAGGAGTCCCTGGTTTCTCTGGTGTCCTCGACTTCGTGGCCTTGGAGGTGTTGCAGAAGTTTCGAGATCTCCAACCTGGCGACTTGGTAATCTCCAATGTTCCGTACGGTTCCGGTACACATCTAAACGACGTGGCTCTCACAGCTCCTGTATTTGTCAAAGATAGGTTGCTAGGTTTAGTTGTAAATAAGGGGCACTGGAGCGAGGTGGGGGGCATGCATTTCGGAAGTTGGACCTCTGATGCCACAGAAATATTTCAGGAAGGTTTACAGTTACCTGCAGTTCTTCTATACAAAGAAGGAAAGATTAATAAAGATCTAATGGAAGTAATAAGGTATAATTCAAGGCTACCGGACGCAATTTTAGGTGATATGGAGGCGCAAGTGGCCTCGATGGGGGTGGCAGCCAGGAGGCTGACATCATTGGTTGAGAAATATGGAGAAGAAACCGTAAGGGAAGCCATGGAGAAGATACTAAGGGACGGAGAGACAAGGAGTCTTAGAGCCATCAATTCCCTACCCAAGGGAGAATTCAAAGCGGAAGACTATATTGATGATGATGGTGTATCTGAGGAACCTGTGAAGGTTGTGGTAAAGGTTAATATAACTGATTCTAGCTTTACTGCTGACTTTACGGGCAGTAGCAAACAGGTGAAAGGACCTATCAATTCACCTTTCCCAGCTACCGTATCAGCTGTAAGAGAGGTGTTCATGGCAGCAGTGGATCCTCATGCCGAACCGAATGCGGGCTTCTTCTCTCCCTTAAATGTTATTGCTCCCCTTGGAAGTATCTTTAATCCGGTGAGGCCCGCTCCCACTTCTACCTACTGGGAGTCCATGTCATACGCAACGGATTTGGTTTGGAAGGCGTTAGCCCCTCAACTGAAAGGCAGGCTTCCAGCTGGGCATTTCCTCTCCATATTAGCAACTATCTTAGGTGGAGTTGACGATAGGACTGGAGAGCCCTACGCGATAGTTGAGCCGCAACCTGGTGGATGGGGGGCTTCATCTTTCCAGGACGGTGAGAGCGCACTTGTAGCTTCGGGAGACGGAGAGACTTACATGGCATCCGCGGAAGTATATGAAAGAAGGATGCCAATTATGGTAGAGAGGTGCGAACTTAACATAGAGGATGGCTCAGGGGCTGGTGAGTTTAGAGGTGGATTTGGTGTCATAAGGAAGTACAAGGTACTCTCCAGAGAGGCATATTTCACCGTCTCCATAGGGAGATCGAAGTTCCCAACATGGGGTGTGGAGAATGGAGAGGGAGGGACACCAAACTATTGTGTTGTAGAAAGAGACGGCAAGACTGAGAGAGTAAGGAAGGTTGCGGCCATGAGGCTTAACAGAGGAGACTCTGTAACCCTAAGGAGTGGTGGTGGAGGAGGATGGGGAGACCCTAGAACCAGGGATCCATTGAAAGTTCTTCAGGACGTTCTTAACGGTTACATCAGTAAGGCCATAGCCAAGGAGAAGTATGGCGTTGTGATAGAAGGGGATAGTGTGAACTGGACTGAGACTGCTAAGTTAAGAGGTGGACTCAAGTAAACTAGATCCGTGACGTGAGTGTCAATGAGGAAGAAGAAAGTACTGACAATAAGTAGAAAAACATAGACAGAAAAGCCCACCTGAATCTTTTCAGATTTAACTCATTATGGTAAATTACTTAGTTGTAATTTTATTTATGGATCACTTGAAACTAGCTCAACATCTTAGACATTCATTTCTAAGAGTGTTGGCAAGAGGAAAAGATCCTCTTCAGTCCAATGGACAATTTCTCGGGTCTATTACCTTGAGGTCGTCGAAGGCCACGAACCTAATGCCCGATGAATTAAGTCTGTTTAATACTTCCTCATATTCCTTTCTAGATCCGAAGAGTCCAAACATGGGTATTATGTGGGAATAATATTCCCTATACATTAAGTATTCATCCTTCAATAGACTCTTGAGTTTAGATAAGGTCTCCTCCCTATTCCTATCAACGTAGACCATGAGGTCAAACATTCCACCTTCCTTCAACCTCATTGAGTCAACTTGAGGAAATAACCAGAATGCCCTGACCCTGACCATGGCGTCAAGGAGTCTCTTCACAGTCCTATAGGGGTGGTCTACCTTTCTCGCCAGCTCAGGCACTGAAGTGTCTGTATCCTCCCAGAGAACCCTCACAATCCTCCTCTCAATGGAGTCTCTCCTGGAGAGAGACTTGATAACTCTACTCTCGTAGGGGTCCCTAGGACTTACCACGGGGAAGCTGATCCCTTCCACCCTCAACGAGACAATGCCTGGGAACCTACTCCTTAGGTGCTGCGTAATCTGGTTCAATTCCCAACTTTCACAGGTGACCTCCATAGCAAGCGAGGGAAGCATCCCTGGGGGACCTACGTTTAGGTAGTAGAGTAGACTGACGAACTTTGGGGAGTCGGACCTCATTTCTTGGAGAAGTTCCTCAGCTCTTTCCTTAGCCACACTTCCCATGAGGAGGAACTGACTTTTCCCCACATACGCCATGTTCAACGTCATTGATAGTTTCTTGGATATGAGGCCGCTCTCCCTCATCTCAGCTAACTTGGCGCTCACTCTGGAGAATGGTAGGTTTAGAGATTTGGATATGTTGTATGCATTTGGGGGAGAGAAAGTAACGTCCTTCTCCCTTCTGGGAAAGTAGAGCAACCTCAACACGTCCCTGGTAAAGGTATCGGGGGGCAGTCCGTTTCACTGCGTTTAATAGGCTCAATCTTTATTAAACGCTTTCACTATACAGACCAGGAAGGGAAAAGATATAGAAGAGTCGGAAGTAGAGATACTTCAATCCAGTTAAGTATTATTTTAATGACCTCCTTTCCCTAATGGGGGTTCTCCAAGGTCTTAAGGGTTAAACCACTTTACTAATGGTACTCTGTTATGTTCCACGACCAAGAGGAGCTATCATGGTTGAGATTACCATGGCCTTCTTTGGGACGTTCAGGGCACCGTTTAAATTGGAGTGAAGCTTGTGGTGGAGAGGGCAGTTCATCACTCTCCTTCCCTTCCCTAAGACTTGAACGATGGAGATGTTGCACATCACCCCACGGACCTGTATACTGTACCTTTGGGCCCTCAACTCTAGGGCATGATATACCGTTAATTCCACCATTAATATGGAACACTGAATCTATCTCCACCTTGCAGGGAAAGTTAAGGCTACGTGAATTCGAGGCTGTCTGGTTCGGAAAGGGGGAAATCGGGCTAGATAACGTTGAGTGGGTACCACAAGGGGGGGTGTTTATTACCCATCTGTCTGAAGAACCTAAGCAGTAAATCATCATTCTTCTCTTCTATCATTTTGAGCTGCTTTTCATACATCCTTAGTTTATTCCCTACCTCTGCAGCATCATATTCATAATTATTAGATAAGTAAAACTCCAGGCTTTCAATAACTTCCTTAATTTCCTTATAAATTCTGTAAGCAGCTCTATCGATGCTGACCAGCTTCTGTGCCTT
>Ga0129327_10000943_pt1 | contig 17359 bp, 16 predicted proteins | sample CPBDNA_6_FD_111799 | JGI IMG/M metagenome (GOLD analysis project Ga0129327, IMG submission 111799) | Freshwater to marine salinity gradient microbial communities from Chesapeake Bay, USA - CPBay_Spr_31_0.8_DNA | ecosystem: Environmental > Aquatic > Marine > Coastal | place: USA: Chesapeake Bay... | reverse complement strand
CTTTAATTGTTCGTCAATATCTGAGCTCGCCTCCAGCCAATATCATTCTGATTCCGCAGACTTTTCAAAACACAATGAGGCTACAACGAACAAGTTCAGTAGACTTCTTTTTATTTTAAAACATGTAAAAAACGTGCCTAACGGCCGTTTTTTACTGTTGAGCTCCGCATGCCGCTCAAAAAAGATAAGAGAAGAGTAGAAAGAATAATGAAACGCCGCAGCTCAAAAAAGTAATCTTTTACCCTAAAAAATTATTGAGCGTGGTGTGGGTTAGAGGGTGAAAGAATGAGAGCTAAACAAAGGGTTATGAATAAGCGAACTACTAATTCGCTAAAAGGAAAGCTTGGACGTAAAGTTTAATATATATGCAGCACAAAAAAGTACCTCATATACCGCTTGGCGATAAACCCTCTGAAACTGCTGGACAGAAAACACTACGAGATGCACCTGTCGTGGTCAAGCTTCGCCGTTAAGGTTGCGGCATTTTTTGGTTACTTTTTGTTGCTGTAGACACAGCGCTTTTTGCTGCGCGCCTGCAAGGCGTCCCGTAGGGTGAGCGAAGCGAATCAAAAGTGACTGGCTGTCGGACCACCCCCGACGACCTTGACTTTGAAATTATAAAAAGAAAAGTAAAACCTCAGAATATACCATCACCACTAAAAGCTTAGGCTCAATGCTCGGGCTTCGAGCATGTTGCGGCACCCCCGACGACCTTGAACTTAAAACTTTAAAGAAAGCATAAAAATCCAAAATATAACAAGGCTATCAAATAGAGCTTAAAGACCACATACCCTCGCTACCAGCCCGCTCTCAATGACACCAATTATTTAACAAGCCTATTCAAAATCAAATCATCCACAACTGCTGGATCAGCCAACGTACTCGTATCCCCAAGCGCATTAATCTCATTCGCCGCAATCTTACGCAAAATCCTCCGCATAATTTTCCCAGAACGCGTCTTCGGCAAACCCGGTGCCCATTGAATAATATCCGGCTTCGCAATAGCGCCAATCTCTTTAGCGACCAATGCCACTAACGCTTTCTTTAAGTTATCCGTAACCTCAACGCCTACCATAGGCGTGACATAGCAATAAATACCTTGTCCCTTCACATTGTGAGGGTAGCCTACAACAGCGGCTTCAGCGATGCTCTCATGAAGCACCAAGGCACTTTCAACCTCGGCAGTACCCAAGCGATGCCCAGATACATTCAAAACATCATCAACACGACCAGTAATCCAGTAGTAACCATCAGCATCACGTCGCGCTCCGTCGCCAGTAAAAAAGTAACCGGGGTAAGCGCTAAAGTAAGTGTCTATTAAACGTTGATGATCACCGTATACAGAACGAATTTGGCTGGGCCATGATTGTTTTATCACAAGGTTACCAGAACCTTCGCCTTCAATTTCTACACCGTCACTGTCGAGTAGTGCGGGCTCTACACCAAAGAAAGGTAAAGTGGCTGAGCCAGGCTTTAAGTCCATAGCGCCCGGTAATGGTGAAATCATAATAGCGCCAGTTTCTGTTTGCCACCAAGTATCGACAATGGGACAGCGCGCGTCACCAACAACCTGGTAATACCATTCCCAGGCTTCTGGGTTAATGGGTTCGCCAACCGTACCTAATAATCGAATTGAGCTGCGTGACGTACTTGAGACAAATGCATTACCTTGGGCCATTAAGGCTCTTAATGCGGTGGGTGCGGTATAGAAAATATTAACTTGGTGTTTGTCGCAAATTTCCCAGCAGCGTGAAGCGCTTGGATATGTGGGTACGCCTTCAAACATTAATGTCGTCGCGCCGTTAGCCAGCGGGCCATAAACAATATAAGAGTGCCCCGTGATCCAGCCAACATCCGCAGTACACCAGTAAATGTCGCCGTCTTGATAATCAAAAATATATTTATGGCTAATGGCGGCGCCTAGTAGATACCCGGCTGTGGTATGCATAACGCCTTTGGGTTTGCCAGTTGAGCCTGAGGTGTAAAGAATAAAAAGAGGGTCTTCACTGTCCATTAACTCCGGCGGGCAGTGTGTGTCGGCTTCGGCGGTTGCTTCGTGATACCAGACATTGTTGTCATGCCATTCGATGTTACTTTGGGTATGCTGAACAACCAACACGGTATGAACGTTAGGGCAATCGGCAACCGCTATATCGACATTACTTTTAAGTGGAATTTTTTTACCACCACGTAAACCTTCATCGGCAGTTATAACGGTCTGACAATCGGCATCTTGAATGCGATCGCGTAATGCGTCGGGCGAAAACCCCCCAAATACGACGGAGTGAACCGCGCCAATTCTTGCGCAAGCCAGCATGGCATAAGCAGCTTCTGGAATCATGGGCATGTATATGCACACTCTATCGCCTTTTTTAACGCCGCGATTTTTTAAGCTATTGGCAAGCCGACAAACGGCTTGATGCAGGTCGTTATACGTAATGAGTTTTTGTTGGTCGGGTTCATCACCTTCCCAAATAATGGCAGTTTGATCGCCGCGACTTTCAAGATGACGGTCAATGCAGTTTGTGGTGACGTTTAATTTTCCGCCAGTGAACCAGCTTGTCTCGCCCTTTTGGAAGTCATAGTCAGAAACGCGATCCCAGCTCTTATCCCATGATAAAAATTTATTTGCTTGCACATTCCAAAACATTTCAGGCTGTAAGATAGAGGCCTTATACATGGCATCATATTGATCGCGGTTAAGAAGGGCGTTGCTTTTAAAGGTTGTATTCACTGGATAGGTTGATGATTTAGTCATAACATTTTCCATTTAATTAAATGAATTCAGTTGAATGTCGGTATGGGGATAGAGGGCGACATATTTAAAAGTTTTATTAACGAGAAAGTTTTTAACTAAAGTATTATCAAGGATGGCTTCGCTAAAAAGTTAAAAAATACTAAACGGATACTTTAATATTGTCGAGCAATCTCGTTTTCCCTAATGTGGCTGCCGCTAAAATAACAACAGCAGTATCGCTGTCATTATTGTCGAGTAGATTTAGGTCTTTTTGATTGCGGATATCAAAATAATCAACGTCAAAGCCTGCGGATTTTAGGTTGATTTTTGCTGTTTCACATAGAGTGCCATATTGTTTACTGCCTGCCACTATGGCGTCGCGCGTTTTTTGTAGCGTCTCATAAATAAAAGGGGCTTTAACGCGATCGATATTACTTAAATACTGGTTGCGTGAGCTTAATGCTAAACCGTCATGTGAGCGGGCGGTTGGTACTCCGACAATATCAATGGGCATGCAAAGGTCGGAAACCATTCGCTTAACAATGGCAAGTTGTTGAAAATCTTTTTCACCGAATACCGCAACAGAGGGCTGCACTAAATTTAATAATTTATTAACAATGGTGCACACGCCTTGAAAATGCTGAGGTCTATGAATGCCGCATAACATATTAGAGAGACTAGGATTAGCAACGACAGTATGGTTGTCCACGCCGTTGGGGTAAATCTCTTTAACATCAGGAATAAATAAATAGTCGACGTTCTCTGCGTCAAGCTTATCTTGGTCTTCGGTCAACGTGCGCGGGTAGCTGTCGAGATCTTCAGATACACCAAACTGCATGGGGTTTACAAAAATACTCACAACAACGATATCGGCGACTTCACGTGCGCGCCTAACCAGTTGTAAGTGACCTTCGTGGAGGTTGCCCATTGTGGGTACTAACACAATTTTGCTGCCGCGATTCTTATCTGCATTTAGTGCGGCGCGTAGGTATTTAATTTGGTTTAAAGTTTGCATTTTTAGTCTTCAAATAATGGCGTGCTAGCTAGCGGTCTATTTATGCTGGCTCTGCAAGGATGTTATGTTAGCGCTGCATAGATATGGAATTAAGCCGATGTCTTTTATGGCTTTATTGGTATTCGTGTTCTTTGCCAGGATAGCTGCCTTCTTCTACAGATTGTTTATAAGCAATAAAGGCATTGACTATCGATGGCGCTTTAGTTGTGAGTGTATCGGCAAGAAAGTTTTTGACAAACTTCGCTGGGTTTGAAGAAAGCCCCAGCATGTCATAACAGACTAATACTTGCGCATCGGTATTGCTGCCAGCGCCAATACCAATGGTTGAGAATTTTGTATTGTTTGTGATGTCTGTCGCTAATGATGTTGGAATACATTCTAAAACTATAAAGTCGGCGCCGGCTTTATCTAACGCTTTAGCATCGCTTAGCAGTTGCTTTTGTTGTTCATCGCTACGGCCTTGCACTTTATAGCCACCTAGCTTGTTAACCGATTGTGGTGTTAAGCCAATATGTGCACAAACTGGAATGCCACACTCAACGAGTTTTGCAGTAGTTTCTGCAAGCCATGCACCGCCTTCGAGTTTAACCATGTTGGCGCCAGCACGCATTAATTTGGCGGCGTTTATTAGTGCGTCATCGATGTTGGCATAACTCATAAAAGGCATATCGGCAATAATCAAGGCCTGCGAATCGCTGCCGGTATTTCCGCGCGCAACGGCTTCGGTGTGATAAACCATTTGCGCGATCGTCACAGGAACTGTGCTGTCTTTTCCTTGGATGACCATGCCGAGTGAATCGCCGACTAAGATGACTTCGATTTCTGCTTGGTTAATAGCTGCAGTAAAGCTGGCATCGTAAGCGGCAACTACGCTGAATTTTTGGTTTTCATTTTTACGCTGTCTTAATAGTTGTGTGCTGTATTTCAAAGCTACGATCTCGCGTTAATAGGCAGAAGAATGATTAGGCGATTAAGAAAATATAGTCGGGTTGAAATAATGACGGCCACCGCGCACGTTGAGCATATAGTCGATTAACGTTAAGTAGTGATCATCGTTGTTAATAAAATCGATGTCGGCGCAATTCACAATTAATAGTGGCGCGTCATCATAGTAAAGAAAAAATTCACTATAGGCTTCATTGAGAAGTTCGAGGTAATCTCTATCTATATTTCTTTCTTCTGAAATGCCGCGTTTTAAAATTCTATCCATTAATGAATCGACCGGCGCTTGCAGATAAATCACTAAGTCAGGTTTTGGCGCGTCAATGGTGATTTGCGAATAGACTTGTTCATATAAAGCGAATTCATTATCTTCTAAATTAGCCCGCGCAAACAGACGATCTTTTTCGATTAAAAAATCAGAGATGCGTACTGGCGAAAACAGATCTTGTTGTCGCATATCTTGGATTTGTTGGGCGCGCTGAAACAAGAAAAATAATTGTGTGGCCAATGCATTTTGGCGACGATTTTTATAGAAGCCTGCTAAGAATGGATTTTCTTCTGGACGCTCTAACATGGTCTCATAGTTAAAGCTTTCAGCCAGTCGTTTGGCTAGTGTTGTTTTGCCAACACCTATAGGCCCCTCTACGGTAATAAAGCGAGGGATCTCTCTGTCTTTAATTAATTCAGTCACAGCTAATGTATCTGCATCAAGCAGTTCATTGCCGGGATTGTCATCAAAAAAGTTGAACTCAGTCATCGTATAAGCCAGCGACTCTTCTAGTCAGTGTTATTCAAGCGCATATTATTGGCGAACATTTCATTATCAATAATACGTTATCCAAAATGGATTGTTTAATTTTTAATTTTTAATTTTTTACCGTTTTACTCTTCGACTTTTAAGAGCTCGCTAATTGAACATTCCGTTAGCAGTCCAGCTATGGTCCTGCCATCGGGTAATACAAGTTCAGGTGCGATTTCAGCAAGCGGGTAAAGCACAAAGTGACGCTGGCTTAATTCAGGATGCGGCACGCTTAAGGTCGAAGTCGATATTATCTGATTACCGAAGAGCAGTATATCCAAATCGAGCGGTCTTGGCTCCCAGCGTTGTTTGCGAATTCTGCCATGGTCGGCTTCAATCGCTTGCAATTGCTGGAGTAAATCGGCGGACGAATACTCAGTGCTGAGCTTGGCCACAGCATTAATATAGCTATCTTGCTGTCCTGGTCCTACTGCGTCGCTGCTATACATTGACGATTGTGAAACCAAGGTAGTGTTAGGCAAGTTAGCGAGCGTTTGCAGCGCATGAGTGACTTGCTGCAGGGGGTTTTTCATATTGCTGCCGATGCCAATATAAGCCGTCGTCCGCATTACTCAGAAGCTCCCTGGTTATTACTTGCTGGTCTTCTGCGTCGGCGAGGGCGCTTTTTATCTGCTTGACGAATTTCTTCACGATCGACGGGGTGTTCTATTTGCAGCGCTGTCCAAAATTCACCGCGCTCATTCACTGATTCGCCAGTTTGTTCGCGCAATAATAGAAAATCATAGGCGGCTCTAAAGCGTGGATGCTGTAAGACCGTGATAGCGCGTTTACCGTGCGCTGTTTCTAAGCGCTGCTGCAAGGTCCAGATTTCTCGCATGGGAATGCTAAATCGCTTTGGAATAGCAATAGTGGTTAATAGCGATTCAACGGCATAGTGACCGGCCAGTTGCAGTGCGCGTAAACGTGGTGTGCCGTCAGCAATGGCGCTCTCAGCTTCTTCGCGGACTACAGGCCATAATAAGGCGGCGTAAAGAAACGCAGGTGTTACAGGCTTACCTTGCTGCACGCGCAGGTCGGTGTTGGCGAGTGCATTGCATATTAGCTGGTAGTCAAAATTATCGGCTTGCTTGTCTGCTCGAATAAAGGGTGTGGTGGCAGGAAACAACGTATCAAAAAGCGCATATTCAACCAGTAGCTTAAAGGTTTGCTGGCCTTTGCCTGATAATAATAATTTGATCATTTCATCAAATAGGCGAGCGGGTGCAACTTGCGCTAAGAGGTGTCCCGAAGAGTAAATAGGCGCGGCGGTTTCTGCTTCTAATTCAAAATTAAACTTAGCTTTAAAGCGAATAGCTCTGAGCATTCTTACTGGGTCTTCAGCATAGCGTTGGCTGGCTTCGCCAATAATACGAATTTGACGATTTTTTAAATCTTCTATGCCACCGGTATAGTCAAGGACGCTAAAGCCGTCGATGCTGTAGTACAGGGCGTTAATAGTGAAATCACGGCGCATGGCGTCATCGTGTAAGTTGCCATACACATTATCTCTCACTAGCATGCCTTGGTCGTTGGTTTGAGATTTATTGTTTTTGCGCTGAGTATCTTCAACTTGGTCATGGCTGCCACGGAAAGTGGTGACTTCGATAATTTCTCGACCAAAACGCACATGAGCAATACGGAATCGACGGCCGACAATACGAGCGCGACGAAAGGTTTGCTGCACTTGTTCGGGTGTCGCATTGGTGGCGATGTCGAAGTCTTTTGGTGATCGCTCTAAAAGAAGGTCGCGAACGCCTCCGCCAACGAGGTAGGCTTCGTAGCCGGCGCGGCGTAAGTCGTAAATAACCGTGAGCGCGTTTTTGCTAATTTGTTTGCGTGATATGCAATGATCATCGCGTGAAATTATTTCAGGGGCTTCTTGCGAGCTGTTTGCATAGCTTATTGACGGCGATTTATCGCTTGTCGAAGGTTTGCTCGAAGAGGTTAAAGATTTGTACAACCGTTTTAGCATTCATATACCGAAATGTGTGTGGCCAGTGGTGTCATTTTTTGACAGCGGGTGTTAATGCAGTGGTTAGCACTAACACGCAAATACAGGCGTAAAGACGCTAGTTTAACACACAGATGGGTAAGGCTGAACGAGAAGAGAATTACGATGGGGAGAAAACTCCCCATCCAGGTCATGTTGTCTTTTTATATTCTTATTTTTTGCTTTTATTTATTGTTATTGTTTTTTGCTTTTCATTATTATTATTATCAATGTAACTATTGCATGCTGTGTGCCATGTTTCCGTAATCTAATAAAAACAATGACTTAGATAGATTGGCGTCTAACAATCATACCGTGCTGCACACTTTATGTTACATATTTACACTTTCTGGTGTTACCGAGAGGTTATGTTCTAGTAAGTTTTGCAGCGTCAGGTAACAAATTGTATCTAAGTGTGAAGTATCGAGTCAGAGGATTTTTTAAGGTAACGATTATGAGTTTGTTTTCTTATTTAAGGTAACGGTTGGCTTGAAATAGCGATTAGCTCTTAAATTATCAATATATCAAGAGCGCTAGCTATGGCGGTTTGTCGATATGCTGGGTAAAAGTGATGTCCGCAATGATAGTCCCTTTTATAACAAGGTTTGTAGTAATCAGGCTAGGTGGTTGATTTTATAAGGCGGTATCGGAAGATTTGTTGCCGCTTTTGGCGCGCGGTATCTCTAAACGCTGACGTCTTTCCCATAGACATTTGCGGCTAATACCAAGCTTTTTCGCTAACTCGGTTTCATTCATATGCTCTTGATTTTCAAGAACAAATCTTTGAAAGTAGTCTTCTAATGACAGTTCTTCAGAGGTGTCTGGCGTCGCGTCGAGGTTGGTGATGACATTGCCAGATGAGTGGCTATTTGAATGGGTTGGCTGTTGTAGATCTAGGTAGTTGCCTGTAAATGGCGTCAGAATATCAGCATTGAAGCGATGATTTTCATAGATGTCGCTATCAATTTCTAATGCTTCGCCATTGATTTCTAGGCCTTCACACATAATGGCTGCGCGTTCGATAACGTTTTCGAGCTCTCTCACGTTACCAGGCCATGGGTAATTGTTAATGATTTGAATGGCTTCTGGCGATAGATGTAAACCGGCTTTCTCATGACGAGTCGCGGCTTTATCGAGTAAGAACTCGGCAATTTCAAGTAAGTCGTTTCCGCGTAGCTTGAGAGAAGGCAAGTCAATGCGAACCACATTAATTCGGTAGTATAAATCAGGGCGAAAGCCGCCAGTGGTCGTCAGCTTTTTGAGGTCACGATGAGTGGCTGCAACCAGTCTTACGTCGACGCGATGGGCCTCATTAGAACCAATACGGCGTATTTCGCTTTCTTGAATAAAGCGTAATAAGCGTGCTTGGGCTTCACTGGGCAGCTCGCCAATTTCATCCAAAAACAAAGTGCCGCCTTCGGCCGCTTCAATGAGTCCTGCGCGTTTGCTGGCAGCACCGGTAAATGCGCCTTTTTCATGGCCAAAGAGTTCAGATTCTATCAGTGTGTCAGGGATAGCTGCGCAGTTAACGGCAATAAAAGGGTTTTCAGCTCTATCGCTGGCGTCATGAATGGCGCGAGCAATAAGCTCTTTACCTGTACCTGTTTCGCCACGAATAAGGATGGTCGAGCGAGTAGGTGCGGCTTTACGAACGCGTGAATAAACGGTTTGCATGGCTTCACTTGAGCCTATCATGCCGGATAAGGGCTCATTTTGTGCTGTGTTGTCGTTGGTATTAGATACTGCAGGTGTGGCTAGACTTTTGCGCGCGGCAGATTTTTGAAACACGCGTTCAAGTGCCGTGCTAAAGTCAGTGTCAATAAAAGGGGAAATAACAAAATCAGCTACGCCTGCTCGCATGGCGTCAATAATCGATGCGCTGTCTTTCGTTTTGGAGAGAATCATGACTGGGCAGCTATGTTGCTGGCTAACAAGCTCGACACCAAGTCCGTCTTCTAATACTAAATCGCAAATAAGCAGTTGAAAGCCATTAAACCCAAGGCGCTTTGCCTGAGCAATGCTGGCAACATAAGTGGTTGTGCAATCGAGTTGCGCAAATGCGGGTGCTAAGGATGACTCACTGACTGCGCCACCTTCAATAATGAGGACGTTGCTCATAATGCGACACTTGAATGTTGTTTTGACGAAACTGTATTAGGCATAGAATGATTTGCTGTTTCCAATCTGACATGCACTGTAACCGTTTGTAACGAAAATTGCGAATGTTTGTCACCGCAACATTGGCTAATAGTTGCCCTATAAGCATACTATTTGGCCTACTGTTTGGCCCATTGTTTCTTGCTAATCAGGGCGTTAAAAGCCAGCAATCTGTTTGATATTGAAGTCTTTTGTCGCTTCACTTGGCTTAGGATTCAGTGACGATTATTGCCGTTTTGGGTATCTGTTCAATTTGCCAATAATTAATAGCCCATTCCAGTAGCTGATTAACGCTAAGTCTATGAGCTTGTTCAGGTAATGGCTGGCCAAGCTGCGTTAATGCTAAGCAAATATTGCTCGCCGCATTGGTGTTATCAATGGCTTTTGCGCCAGTTTGCTTGCTTAATTTGTCGCCTTTATTAGCATCAGTTATAAGAGGTAGGTGTGCATAGTCCATAGAAGCTAGGCCGAGGGCTTGTTGTAAGGCTATTTGCCAAGGCGTGGAGTTTAATAAATCAGCACCTCGAACGACGCTGGTAACACTTTGTGCCGCATCATCAATAACGACGGCGAGCTGGTAGGCAAATAGAGAATCTCGGCGACGTAAAATGAAATCGCCTAATTGCGAGAGTTCAAATGATTGGCTACCAAGAATACGGTCGGTAAAGTCTATCGTTGCTTCGCCGCATTCAAAGCGAAGTGCGTGGCTGGCCGGTTGATGGCGAGTTGCCGCTGCATAACGGCTCGATTTTTCAGCGCGGCAAGTGCCAGGGTAAGGGCCGGCGATTTGTTTTAATGCGGTGCGTGTGCACTGACAAAAGAAGATGCGCTGTTGTTGCTGAAGTTGCTCTAGTGCAGCTTCATAGCGATCATTGTTATCGGTTTGCTGTTCAATCTCGCCATCCCAAAGAAGCCCGTGTTGTTCCAAGCTATTAAGGATGCTGTCGCGTGAGCCTTTTACTGTTCGATGGCGGTCAACATCTTCAATACGAAGCAACCATTGACCCTTATGGGCTTTGGCATCCACATAGCTAGCCACGGCTGCTAAAAGTGAGCCGCTGTGGAGTGGACCAGAGGGAGATGGAGCAAATCGACCTATGTGATGGGTCACGATAGGTCGTTGTTATTAGGCATGGTTAACGGCCTAACTACCGAGGTGTTGCTTTTCCTTGATTTCATCGAGTGTTTTGCAATCGATACACAAGGTGGCAGTTGGTCGTGCTTCTAGGCGTTTGATGCCGATTTCAATACCACAGGCATTACAAAAGCCGTAGTCATCAGCATCGATAAGATCCATCGTGCTATCGATTTTTCGTATCAGTTTACGTTCGCGATCACGCGCGCGCAGTTCAAGGCTGAATTCTTCTTCTTGTGTGGCACGATCGGCAGGATCAGGGAAGTTGGCCGCTTCGTCTTTCATATGAGTCACGGTGCGATCAACTTCTTCCATTAACTGAGCTTTCCAGTTCTGCAAAATCGATCTGAAATGATCTTTTTGCGGATCGCCCATATAGTCTTCGCCCTTTTTAGGCTTATAAGACGTAAAGTTTTGGAAGCTTTCACTGGTAGTGCTTTTTTTCTTGCGAGGCATCTTGAAAGTCTCTTAATCAATTTGCTGGATCTTAAATGTGTTGAATCGTTGCTCTTTGTTTTTAAGGCCTTACATTCTTTTTCTGGTTAATAAATAAGCAAATACTGGCGTTATTTATTAATCGGTGGCCTTTTATTTAAGCGTTTTTGCTGCGTAGAGCGATATATATAATTGCCTTACTAATAAGGGCTGCGAATCTATCAGAAAACCTGTTTGCAATCCATACTTAAATCACTCCCTTGAGAGCCGATTAGCAACAGAAGTCATTGGACAGCATATCCAGATTTTTATTCGCATTGGTTGCCGCGGTTTAATGTTGTAGCTTAATTCGCGGCAGTATCACTTGAGAGAAAGACTTCATCAGCTTGGATCATCGTATCAATGGGGTTGAGTTGTTGGCCGGCACAAGGGCCGGAAATACAATTACCGTCTTCTATTAAGAATAGCGCGCCATGAGTTGAGCATTGAATTAACGCGCCCTCGGAGTCGAGAAATTGATTTTCTAGCCATTCAAGCTCAATACCGAGATGGGGGCAGCGGTTTTCATACACGTAAATCACGGCATCTTTTTTGACAGCGAATAGTTTTTTATCACCGATTTCAAACCCCTTTGAGGCGCCTTCATCAATATCATTTACATGGCATAAACGTGTCATTGCTTTACGGGTCTCTTTATTTGTTGTTGGATTACTTAATTTTGACGCACTAATGGGTTGAGCAGCAGAGATTTTATAAGAAGGTCGATTTGCCGCAATATTGATTATACCTTTTCAATTCATGAAAGGGATGCTTAAAAGAGACGCTATTCAGGAGTGATGTGGCTTTTCTTTTTGCACAAGCTTGGCTTATGATCAACATTGCAGCTGATCTTGAGTGTCCACTATTCTAATGAATGAGGTTTTTTTTGATATCTTTAGCGCAACTGGTAGGAAAAGAAGAGAGCTTTTTGGACAAAAAGAACAGCACGCTGGTGTCCGTACCGCCACATTTTTTGCATCGCGATATCGTTGATGACTGGTCTGCCTTGCAGTTAGCTTCTGTTGAGGCGGGTTTTGATTTGGCGATAGTGAGCGCCTATCGCAGTTTTGAGCGGCAGTTATTAATTTGGAATGAAAAAGTAGAGGGTAAGCGTCCTTTATTGGATGCCAACGGACAGATTTTGGATGCGGGCGGTTTAGATGATAAGTCGTTGGTTTTTGCTATTCTTCGGTGGTCTGCATTACCTGGTGGCTCTCGCCATCATTGGGGTACCGATATTGATGTCTATGATCGTGCGGCAGTCACGACGAATTATGCGGTGCAGTTGGAGAATAGCGAGGTCAATAATGGTGGTGTATTTGCGCCTTTGCATGACTGGTTAGATACTCGCATCGCATCTGAAAGTGCGTATGGCTTTTATAGGCCTTATCAGGGTGGTCAGTCTCAGGGTGTTGCGGCAGAGCGCTGGCATTTGAGTTATCGGCCCAGCGCTGATCATTTTAGCCGACTTCTGACAGCCGAAACGCTCTACGGAATATTGGAGCAAGAAATGGATATGCGTTTGCGTGATACAGTATTAGACCATTTCGATGAGATTTTTGCCCGTTACATTAATGCTTAGTATTGATGTTAGAACGCGCTCTTTTTGAAAATAGATGAAAAGCGTTAGTGACTAACGCACTTAAGTGAAAAGGTAACGAGTTAGTGAAAAACTTGCAGTCCATATGGCCCAAAATGCATAGCCAATCGATAAGTTTGGCCAGTGATGAATTAATGCTGAGTAGCTATTACCACAACCATGTGATTAATCATGAAAGTTTTGAATCGGCATTAGCGTTCCACATAGCTGCTCAGTTAGGCAGTGAGACGGTGTCAGAGCAAATGTTAAATACCTTATTTATTGAAATATTACGAGCCGAACCAAGTTTGGCCGATGCCGCACTGGCCGATATTGATGCTTATTTTGAGCGCGATCCTGCCTGCGATAATTATTGTCGTCCATTCTTGTTTTTTAAAGGCTATTTAGCTATTCAGGCTCAGCGCTTTGCTCATCACTTATGGTGCAGTCAGCGTCAATCGATGGCGCGTTATATTCAGCATAGCGTCAGTGTTTTGTGTGATGTTGATATTCACCCCGCGGCTCAGTTAGGTCGAGGCCTTATGGTTGACCATGCAACCGGATTAGTGATTGGTGAAACCGCCGTAGTGGGTAATAACGTATCGCTGCTGCATGGCGTCACCCTGGGTGGAACAGGTAACGGCATAGGTAAGCGGCACCCCACCATTGGCGAAGGAGTATTGATAAGCTCTGGCGCAAAAATCCTGGGAGACATTACTGTGGGTGATGGTGCCAAAGTGGGGGCGGGCAGTGTGGTGCTTGAATCTGTACCTTCACATGTGACCGTTGCTGGTGTACCTGCGAAAGTGGTGGGGCGCCCTGCAGAGAAAAATCCTTCGTTATCTATGGACCAACAAATTGATGGCTAACGATAAAGATTTTTCTTAACTATCGTGTTTTTTTACGCTTATCCTCTTTCTAGCCTTAAGTATCCTGTATATCTGCGCACTTAAAAGTTCACTTTAAATTTCGTTAACGACTTCAATTAATGCTGCCGCACCACGGTGGTATGGTTTGTTATGGGATTAATTTTTTCGATAGTTGAACGATTAGCCAGCAGTAATTGTCCTAGTTTTGATTTTGAAAGTGAATTGACGGGTAATTGACGGGTAATTGATGGGTTTTATGCTCATTATTTTTCGCATTTTTAATGGGCGAATAAGCCGACGGGATAAAAAATAAATAAATAAGGACACAAGGGATGTTGGCACGGCTGGCGATATTCGACTCACTATATCGAGTGGATTATCAAAACGTTGCAGTGTTCAACAGTTAATGAGTACTTATCGATAATCAGTTATGGAGAATAGCAGTGAGTGTAAAACTTTTAGATAATGAGGCGTTTTATGGTTATAGGGTTCGCCGAACCGTCGATGCTAAATTATTCCAAGAATATTTTAGTTTAAAAAAAGGCGGTAAGCGGCTTAACGGCACTACGAGAAAGGCAATAGAGAAAGAAGCGATGAGTCGTGATGATGAGTTAGCGATTTCTCAAGCCAAAGCTAAGCGTGCAAATAAAGCAGCACGTTGTTTTAATGCTAACGGTTCTGTACGAGGCATTAGCTATTTAGTTAAAACTGAAAAAAGTGGCACTAAAACGCCGATATTTCAGGTGGGAATTGCGTCAGAGGCCGATGGTAAAATAATTTGCACAAGCTACTCGATTAATGCGCACGGTAAAGATCTTGCTTGGAAAATGGCGGTTGATACGTTTTCAAAACATAAAGGGATTGGCAAGGCAACTAAGCTTTACAAAGAACTTATAGCGGCTATGCCTAAACGAGCCGTTAAGAAAATAGTGAAGAAAACAGCGAAGCAAGCGGTGAAGAAGCCAATAAAGAAAGTAGCAAAAAAAGCAGTAAAAAAGACGGCTAAGAAAGCGTCATTAAAAAAGAAATAGCAACTTTTAATAGCGGTTGCTAATAGGTTCAGAAAATAGTCGCTGGTTATTCTGAGCGTAATGATCTGAGTGTAATAAAAAGGCCAGCAAATGCTGGCCTTTTTATTACTAATTTTAAGGCAAAAAAAGCGCTTATTTAACGGCTTCTACTGCTTTAATGATTTCTGCTTTTGCTTCAGCGGCATCTGCCCATCCTTGAACTTTAACCCACTTACCTTTTTCAAGGTCTTTGTAGTGCTCAAAGAAATGCTCAATTTGCTGAAGTAATAAAGGTGACAAGTCAGTCGCTTCATTAACGTCGCGATAAATCACTGACAATTTATCAACAGGAACAGCGATAAGCTTGGCATCAATACCTGACTCATCTTCCATTTTTAAAACGCCAACCGGACGACATTTAATAACCGCGCCATTAATTAATGGATAAGGTGTAGGCACTAACACATCTAATGGATCGCCATCTTCTGACAAAGTGTTAGGGATATAACCGTAGTTACAAGGATAAAACATGGCTGTTGCCATAAAGCGATCAACCATTAATGCGCCAGTGTCTTTATCGACTTCGTATTTAACCGGATCGCTATTGGCTGGAATTTCAATGATGACGTTGATTTCGTCAGGGAGATTTTTACCTGCTGGGATGTCGTTAATGCTCATGCTTTTAGCTACCTGTTATGAGTTCAATAAATTATGTATGAGTTCAATAAATTATGAGTTCAGTCAATATCCGGTCAGTCCAGTGAGTGCTATAGGCGTCATCTTTTCATTTGACGCCGTCGCCCTCAATGCCTTGCTTTCTGTTGAAGGCAAACCGTTTGCTTCGACTGCGATCTACTTTGCGTTTCGCTGCATTGTTTCTAGCGAGACGTTAGCGGGCTGGCCCGCCAAATAAAGCCGTCTGTTATCGACTTTTGATCTTGGCGTTGCGGCCCTAGGGGTGTCTTCTGCGTTATATGCGTCCACACACCAGTAGAATCGGGCGCGGATGATACCAGACCGGTACTCATTTAGCCAAAATTGAGCGCTCGAATAGGCTTGTGTAGCTACTTTTTTGAGTGAAGGCTGCGGTGTTTTGGCAGTTTTTTCTCAACTAACACCTTTTTTAAGCGCGCATAGATAGGCAGTCCATTTTTATAGGGTGGGTAATCTTCGCCAGCAATTAGTGGTGCCAGATAGTCTCTAGCCGCATCGGTAATGCTCCAGCCATCACGACTAATAAAGTTACGTGGCAGCATTTTTTCGACATTGGCAACCTTTGCTAGGGGTGCCTCGCCAACTTTCCAGCTGTATTTTTTACCTTTGCCGCGCACGATGGTGGGCATGATGGCGGTTTTACCTGCTAAAGCGAAGTGAACGGCCGCTTCGCCCAAAGCGTAAGCCTGATCTACATCTGTTTTTGAGGCGATATGACGGGCTGAACGTTGAAGGTAATCGGCCATGGCCCAATGATACTTGTAGCCAAACGTGCGTTTAACCATTTCGGCCAATGTCGGTGCTACACCGCCAAGCTGAATATGTCCAAAAGCATCTGTGCTGCTGCTACCCGAGAGGTAGTTGCCGGAGGCGTCTTTTGCGCCTTCTGAGGCGACAATAACGCAATATCCATGCTTTTTAACCGTTTGATCGACGCGACGCAAAAACTTTTCACGTTCAAAGGGGATTTCTGGAAAAATAATAATATGGGGGGCGTCGCCGTCTTGTTGAATAGCTAGGCCACCTGCCGCTGCAATCCAACCGGCGTTTCGACCCATCACTTCAAGAATAAAGACTTTAGTTGACGATTCGCACATTGAGGCAACATCCAGCGCGGCTTCTTTGGTTGAAATGGCCACGTATTTAGCAACCGAGCCAAAGCCTGGGCAGTTGTCCGTAAGAGGCAAATCATTATCGATGGTTTTAGGAATGCCAATACAATTGAGTGGGTAGCCAACCTCGGCGCTGAATTGGGCGAGTTTATGCGTGGTATCTTGCGAGTCGCCGCCGCCATTATAAAAAAAGTGGCCTATATTGTGCGCTTTAAAGACGTCGATAAGTCGTTCATATTCGCTGCGATTTTCATCGATACCTTTTAGTTTGTAGCGACAAGAGCCAAATGCACCGCTTGGAGTGTGGCGCAACTGACTAATGGTTTTAGCAGACTCTTTACTAGTATCGATGAGCTCTTCATTGAGCGCGCCAAGAATACCGTTTTGGCCGGCATAAACTGTGCCTATATCTTTGCTGGCCTTAGCGGCTTCAATAACACCGCAAGCTGAGGCGTTGATAACAGCGGTAACGCCGCCGGATTGTGCGTAGAATGCATTTCTTTTTGGCATAAATAGATCTGACGGTAAGGTGAGGGACTAATGATGGGCCCAAGAATCTCGGGTTAGGCGAACATTATCATAAAATTTTCTGCAAAGTGCTGTGATAAAATGTTTGCAATTGTTGCCCAAATTATCGGGAACTACTTACGGAGCCTTGAATATCCGCAATCGGTGAGTATCTCAGCGCCTTAAAACGTGGTTTTTTATTTAGAGTCTCTTTCAATCCCAATGGTTGCTTGGTAATTATTGGTTATCAATTATTAATAAGTTCTTTATATATGATTAAGCAATAAATGATTAAGCAATAAATGATTAAGCAATAAAT
>Ga0129327_10000941_pt1 | contig 17380 bp, 16 predicted proteins | sample CPBDNA_6_FD_111799 | JGI IMG/M metagenome (GOLD analysis project Ga0129327, IMG submission 111799) | Freshwater to marine salinity gradient microbial communities from Chesapeake Bay, USA - CPBay_Spr_31_0.8_DNA | ecosystem: Environmental > Aquatic > Marine > Coastal | place: USA: Chesapeake Bay... | reverse complement strand
GATATCACAACAGGAGAAACAGTTTACGCTGATGTAGATCGTATATCTACAACTCAAGTTACAATTACATTTGCAACAACACCTACTAATTCAGTTAGAGTGCTAGTGCAAAAAATAGGATAATAATAAAATTTAATATATGAAGTTTAAAAGTGACATAGAAGTACAAGCTGGGCTTAGAGATGGAAGTGATGACATAGGTACAGCTGGTCAATTACTATCTTCTACTGGTACTATTACAAATTGGATAGACCAAGCAGAAGTTGTAGCTGCAGGTGCTACTAGGGTACTTATAGCATGTAAAAACACTTCAGGTGGAACTATAACAAAAGGCACACCAGTTTATCAAACAGGTAATGTTGGGGCTACAGATGTTATTGAAATAGCCGAAGCAGATGCTTTAATATCTACAGGTTATTTACCAGCTATTGGTTTACTTGAAACAGATTTAATAAATAACGCTTTTGGCCACGTAGTTATAACAGGTGAACTTTTAAATATAACAACTAGCCCTATAGATGGAGTAGTACCAACAACTGGAGATACTATATACTTAAAATCAGGAGGAGGTCTTACGCTTACTAAGCCAACAGGTGAAGGTAATGCAATACAAAACTTAGGTCTTGTTGGTAAAGTTTCTGGTGGAAATGCAGGATCAATAACAGTAGCTTCTATAATGAGGCAAAACGATGTACCTAACTTACCAACCGGTAGAATATGGGTTGGCGATGGAAATACAATAGTTTCAGACGTTGTTTACTTAGATGAGACTAACGAGCGGATGGGTATTAGAACAACTAGTCCTGGAGCAACACTAGAAGTTCAAGGTAAAAACTCAAACACTGAAGCTGCGCTTAAAGTTACTGATTCAGGTGATAGCTTTTTTGAAGTAGTGCCAGACAATAACACTACATTTAAACTAGGTGATATAGACGCCGTTGGTGATGAGCTAGTTATAGTAGGTAGTTATATTGATTTAAAATTTAATGCACTTGGAAGCACCACAATGACGTTAGATAACAATAACAGAGTTGGTATTGGAACAACGACTCCTTCTACAGACTTAGAGGTAAGCTCAACGGGTGTTAATGGTGTTGATATATCTCAGTCTGCCAGTAATGCTAGTCAAAGTGGAAGATTGTTTTTCACTACAAACACAGCATCTGAAGGATTTGCATTATTTAATTCAAACGGAACGTTTCAAGTAAATTCAGGAGGTATACCTAATAATACCTCTGGAACAAATACAATAAGTATAATTGGAAGCTCAGGCAACGTTGGTATTGGAACAACTAGTCCAGCGAAGAAACTAACTATAGGAGGTATAGGAATAGGCAACACTGATGGTTTAAAAATAGAGGATCCTAGTAACACTGCTTATGGAGCTCACTTTTCTTTTGACGATGGAAGCACAACTGTTGAAATAGGTGGTGTTACAAATAACACGCTAAATGATTGTATATCTATAGCTAGAGATGCTACTAGAACAATTACAATAGACACAAGTGAGAGAGTTGGTATTGGAACGACTAGCCCTAGCAAGAAACTTGATGTTAATGGAAGCTTAGGGTGTACTAGTTTTGAAATGGGTAATCTTAAGATGTTTACTGCTTTTGGTGGTATATTTATAAATGGCACAACTAGTGGTAATACTATATTTTATGGAGCTCCAGCAAGTTTTACTCAAAATTTACAAGTCAATGGCACTGTAACGTGTGTTAACCTTGTGCAGACATCGCAGACAGATAAAAAGAAAGACATATCTAACATTGATAAAAGCAAAGCTAAAACAATCCAGTTTAAAGAATATAAATATAAAGAAGGAGATGGTGATAGAAAAAGATATGGTGTATTAGTAGAGGATTTAGAAAATGATTACCCTGAGCTAGTGCACGTAGGAGCTGATGGAGTAAAGGGTATTAACTATATTGACTTACTAGTAAAACGTGTAGCTGAACTAGAAAAAGAGCTTGAAGATATATCTTTAACACCTGGACCTAAAGGTGACACAGGCGCTACAGGTGTGCAAGGTGCGCAAGGACCAAAAGGAGACACAGGAGCAACAGGCCCACAGGGTGCAACTGGTGCAGCTGGAGCTAATGGTTCTAATGGAAAAAACGGATCTGATGGCAACAGCCATTTAAGTAATGTAACTAGCATAGCGTTTAACCCTAAGGCTAACAGATTAGAAGTAAATATAGGTGGAACGGTATACAACTTTGTACCATCAAAATAAATTGTATCTTTGCATTAAAAAATTATGATAACTTACGATTGGAATTGCAAAACAGTAGACGTTTATCCTGTAAATGGAGATAACTCGGACGTAGTGTATAATGTACACTGGATAGCAAAAGGAACTACAGAACAAGAAGGTGTAACTTATTCATCTACAAGCATTGGCACTCAGGTATTGGATATTAGTGATATCACTAACTTCATTCCATTTGAGGACTTGACAAACGATGAAGTTGTGGGTTGGACTAAGATAGCTATTGGTGAGGAACAAGTTTCTTCTATAGAGGAGTCTATTGCTCATCAAATACAAGCTAAAATAACACCTACATCTATCACGTTGACAATTGAAAATTAATTTGTATATTTGCATAAAATAATAAATTCAAATTAAATGTCAAAAAAAATTACAGAGCAAGAACTGGAGAAGCTTCAGAATCTTGTACAAGGATTAAACAAAATTGTTACTGACTTAGGTCTTTTAGAGACTCAGAAACATTCAATTTTACATTCATTCAGCGATGCAGATGCCAAGCTAAATGAGTTTAAGCTTGAATTAAATGAGGCTTATGGAGATGCAAGCATTAACATCTCAACAGGTGAAATAGATGACAAAGATCAAGAATTACGAGCTAGACTCGACGATTAACGATGACGATAAAGTAATTGGTACTGACGGCTTGCCAGGTCCAAATTTTGGTAGGACTAAAAATTATTCAATTGGTTCGTTAGTAACTTACATAGAAAATCAATTAGACCCTGTTGATGGGTCTGGAACACTAAATACAATTCCTATCTGGACTCCAGATGGGGATACTTTAGGTGATTCTATAATGACCTATGACACTGGAACTATTACGGTTGCTGGTGGCTTAGGTATTACAGGGGCTTTACTAGATGGCACTAGTGCATCAGGTACAGCTAATCAGCTATTAACGTCAACGGGAACTCAGACATCTTGGCAAGACTTCTCAACGCTTGTACCAAATAACATCACAGGATCTGGTACGTTAAACACAATAGCAATGTTTACGCCCGACGGAACAGCTATAGGTGATTCCTTAATTACTCAAAATGCTGCAGGAACACGTATTGATATTACCGTAAATTCTACCGCAATAAGCGGCAATGTGGGAATTGTTGGTAACCTAGATCTTACAGGGGTCGCTACATTTGAGAATGACATCTCAGTAGGCGAAGGATTAAAAGATGCATCTGACAGCTACGGTACAGCTAATCAGTTATTAACGTCAACTGGAACTCAGACATCTTGGCAAGATTTTTCAACGCTTGTACCAAACAATATTACAGGATCTGGTACGGTAGAATATATACCTAAGTTTACACCAGATGGTACAGCTATAGGTAATTCTATAATGTTCACAAAACCAAATGGAATAGAACTACAAGTAGGTGTTTCAGGAGGAACAGAAACAGTACTAGGAGCCGGATCTATTTCTACAGGAAGTTTAAGTGTTACTAATATATCAGCTAGCGAGGGGGGTGAAGTTACTTTTAGCGGCAATGTCGTTATTGGGGATGGACTTGGTCTTCCTGATTATTTAACTATAAGTTCTTCTGTGCAAGACTCAAATGCTGCGATTGGAACCGAAGGACAAATACTTGTAGCTAATTCTAGCTCAAGATTGATATGGCAAGACCAAGATGGTTATACTACATACTCTGTATCTTCTCAGCAAGCAGCATCAGATGTGGAAATTGTTTTAACAGGAAGTGATGTAACTGAATCAGAAGTAACGCTTGTAGCTGGTAACAGTATAACGCTTACAGACGATGGTAGCAATAATATTACAATCGCTGCAACAGGTGGAGCTGCTAATACAACATATTCATTAAATAATACTCAGGCAGCTACATATACTGATTTACAATTAGTTGGATCTGATGCTACCACAACTAGCTATAGATTTGAAGCTGGAACAGGGGTTACATTTGATCAAGATCCAGGAGTTGCAACTACTATTGAATTTGACATATCAAGCTCAGGCGCTGTAGGTGGATCTGGAACGCTTAACACGGTTCCGCTTTGGACGCCAGATGGGGATACTTTAGGAGATTCATCTTTAACTGTTAATGCTGATGGAGGTGTTACGATAATGACCGATGACGCAACAGATGAATTAACTTTATATGGAAGCGATTCAACTCTTGTTATAGAATCTCTTGTATTTGGAGATGCTACTATTAAGTTTAAGCCTAATGCAAGTAGTAGTAGCTTAGGTGTATTTAATATAACAGACCCTGTGCCAGCAACTCCTTCTGCAAAATTTGTATGGACAAAAAGCGCTAGCGAATACATGCGTCTTGACACAGTTACTGGGGCCCTAGGTATTGGAACAACAAATCCATCACATAAAGTGACGGTTGAAGGTCAGGCTGGATTTAAAGCAACAGATGGTGGTAATACTTACTTCAATATTAATAAAGACAATTTTAGTGGTGTAACTTTCATTGGAACTGGCATAAACGGAGCCTCTTTATACATAGGAGCTCCAGTACCGAATTACTCACAACAGTTACAGGTATTAGGGACTGGTAAATTTAGAGACGGTATAAAAGATATATCTGATAGCGTAGGTACTTCAGGTCAAATATTAACATCTACTGGTACACAGGTTCAATGGGTAGATCTATCTGGATTAATACCAAACAACGTAACAGGGACTGGTACTGAAAACTTCGGTGTTCTATGGGGAGCAGGTGGAACAGTACTAACAGACTCATTGCTTAAGCACGGAACAGGTGTAAATAGTGTGGGTATAGGATTAAATAACGATACACAGGGATTAGAGTCAATTGCGTTTACTAGATCAACATCTAAGGCAGATTATTCTTTCGCTCTTGGATACGAAAGCGTAACTGACGGAGAGTTCTCTGTAACATTAGGTAAAGGTACTTACACAGCTGGTAGACACGCTATGGCTGCTAACTATAAGTCATTAGCCTTGGGTCAGAGCTCATTTGCAGGTGGACACACTAGTGCTACTGGTGGTGACGGAGCGGTTGCTTTAGGTCACAATGCATCGGCTGGAAACTTTGGGGCTGCTAAGCTAGTGGCAACATTCCCTAACGACCAAACTACGTTTGATATAGAGGGGATTGTAGGAACAGTTGAGGCTGGACTATTCATGAGATATGGAGAGAACCTTGATGTTCCAGACCCTAGAATTGAGGTATTAACATTTACTGATAACGGAAATAACTCAGCAACTTTAACTGTAGCTGCGCCAGGTATACGACCAATTCAGGGTGAATTAGTAGTATTTGAAGAGGCAACACCTTTCAGAGGAGATCACCAAGGTGGTGTAGCTCTAGGTAACGATGCTTACTCTTTAGGAGAAGGAACGGTATCTATAGGTCATACTTCTGTAGCAGAGGCTGATAAGGCTGTAGCTTTAGGAGATGCCGCTAGATCATCTGGGGCAAGTTCTGTAGCTATAGGTAAGAACGCAACGGTAACATCCGCAGATACAATAGCCTTAGGTGGCGATTCAACTAAAATTTTAATGAATGCATTAGCCGCTTCATCATCTTACGCAGATGATACAGCAGCAGCAGCCGGAGGCGTCGCCATAGGTGAGCTTTACAGAAACGGAAATATAGTGCAGATAAGATTAACTTAATGGAAATAAGAAAGATTTCTCTTGGTGCGGACTATAAATCAAGTGCAATGCATTACATAGTCGGCCAAGAGGTTTTAAATAAGGAATATATTATACATTTAATCCAGTATGATTCTGACAAGGATTCATATAAGATTTGGATAGAAAGAAAAGATGAGGTTATTCTCTGGAAAGAGTTCAACAAGAATATGCCTGCTTCAATTGAATATAATATTAATTTTTAGCATGACTAAAGATGAAATGATTACAGCTCTAGAAACTCTTAGAGCAAAGAAGTCAGCTACTGATGATTTTATTGAGCAAATGGAAATTGCCGATGAGATTCATAATATTGAAATGAAATTAAATGGAGTTAAGCCAACAGATTCTAGTATAGATTGTATTGGTTGCGGCTCGTAAATTAAATAAATGAAATCACCCTTTAACTTTATTGTACGCCCGTACAATGGTAGAAGGTATGACAACGTAAAAGAGATTGGTGGTATTGACTTTATAACCAGCACGTCTCAGGAGGATCATACCGTATCTAATAGATATGCCGAAGTAGTAGAGACGCCTATAGGATATGATGGCGAAATACAGCCTGGAGATACTATTATAGTACACCACAATGTTTTCAAATATTATAATGACATGAAGGGTCGTCAAAAGAGCGGTAAGAGCTTCTTTAAGGATGATCTATTTCTTGTTGATGACTACCAGTATTTCTTGTATAAACATAATGATGAGTGGAAGGCTGAGGATAAATTTTGCTTTGTCAAGCCTGTTCCTAAGGAAGATTTCTACTTACACGTACCTGGAGTTGAACAACCGCTTGTTGGTGTTATAAAATATACAAATAATAAATTATTATCTTTAGGTGTAAACGAAGGGGATTTAGTATCTTTTAAACCTGATAGTGAGTACGAATTTGATATTGAAGGAGAGAAACTATATAGGGTATTTACTAGCAGTATAACAATGAAGTTATGAATGTATCTATATATGAAAATGTAATAAAAGACATAGATGGTTATGTTTTTGACATAATAGATAACGGCTTTGAAGATATTCAAGTTGGAGACGATCTATTTAAAAATGTTAGCCAGAGAGGTTTAGATGAACTAGTTGATTTTCTTTCAACTAAGCACAGGGATTACTACCCTGTATTGAACTTTGTTAGAAAATCTCCATTGAATCAGGAAGAGCCTAACTTTATTCACACAGATGAGATGATGGGTGATTTAACCGCTGTATTATATTTGAATAAAACGTATCCAAGTGGATACGGAACAACAATATACGATAAAGATAACAATGAGGTTTTGATATGTAAAGCAAAGTACAATTCTCTTATCATATTTCCTTCACATGTAAAGCATTCTAGAAATTCTATACATAACTTTGGTACGGGGAATGATGCAAGATTAATACAGGTTTGTTTTTTAAAAAAGATCATATGAATTCAAAGGAAACTAAGTTAAGAATAATTCAGGCAGGCCACAAGGCTGTTGAACAGTTAATAAAGGTAGCTGAGGAACATATAATAAAATATGGAGAGGATGATGAACTAGCGGCTGACAAGTTAAAGAACGCAGCGGCAACTAAAAAGCTTGCTATATTTGATGCATTTGAGATACTATCTAGAATTGAGGCTGAGAAATCTTTAATAGATGAATCTGAGACACCAACTAAAAACATGAATAGTTTTGCAGAAAGAAGAGCTAAATAAGGACTTATATAAGGTAGTTGACATTATACCTTCAGCTGTGTTGAAGCGAAAGAACAAGGCTAAGACTTTTGAGTATGGTTACAACGAAAAGTATGATGTTGTGGTTATATCTAGGGATGGAACTGTTGGGGAGGTTATAAGTATAAACAATATAAATATAGGTCTACCTTCAGAACCTTCTGATGTTTATAAGAGATCCTCAAAGAAAGAAGATCAATACTGGGAGATTTATGAATATCCCAACCAGTTAAATAAGATAAAATCTATATTTCAGTGGAATGAATCTCCTAAGGATTTTAAATCAAAGTGGGTAGACTATATAGAGTCTGAGTTTGATCGTCGTGAGAACGGTTATTGGTTCTACAATAATGGAACACCTACATACATTACAGGTACCCATTATATGTACCTTCAATGGACAAAAATAGATGTAGGTAACGCAGATTTTCGTGAGGCTAACCGTATATTTTTTATATACTGGGAGGCGTGCAAGGCTGATAATAGGAGCTTTGGAATGGTTTATTTAAAGATTAGACGTTCAGGGTTTTCTTACATGGGCTCTTCAGAGGGTGTCAATACAGGGACACTTGCAAAAGATGCGAGGGTTGGAATACTATCTAAAACAGGAGCAGATGCTAAAAAAATGTTTACTGATAAAGTTGTTCCTATATCTAGTAATTATCCATTCTTTTTTAAGCCAGTGCAGGATGGTATGGATAAACCAAAGACTGAATTAGCATATCGTGTACCAGCATCAAAGATCTCTAAGAAGAACATGTATGACATTGATGACTCTGGATTAACGGGACTTGATACAACTATTGACTGGAAAAATACAGACGATAACAGTTATGATGGAGAGAAGCTATTATTACTCGTGCATGATGAGAGTGGTAAATGGGTTAAGCCAAATAACATACTAAATAACTGGCGTGTAACAAAAACTTGTTTACGTTTGGGTAGTAAGATAATTGGTAAGTGTTTAATGGGGTCAACCTCAAACGCACTAGATAAAGGTGGGGATAACTTCAAGAAACTATATAACGACTCAAACCCATCAGATAGAAACTCAAATGGTCAAACTAAAAGCGGTATGTATTCACTTTTCATCCCTATGGAGTGGAATATGGAAGGGTTTATAGATAGGTATGGAATGCCTGTTTTTTATAAGCCATCAAAACCTGTCATGAGTGTCGACGGTTCTATGATAAATAATGGTGCTATTGATTATTGGAAGGCAGAGGTAGACTCTCTAAAAGGAGATCCAGACGCATTAAACGAGTTCTACAGACAATTTCCAAGGACAGAGTCTCATGCGTTTAGAGATGAGAGCAAGGCGTCTATATTTAATTTAACTAAGATATACCAGCAGATAGATTATAACGATAACTTAATAAAAGACAGAGTATTAACTAGGGGTTATTTTCATTGGGAGAATGGAAAAAGAGATACTAAAGTTATATGGACACCAGATCCGAAGGGGAGGTTCTTAGTTTCTTGGTTGCCTAATAGTATTCTACAAAACAGAATGGACGTTTCTAATGGTTTAAAAAAGCCTGGGAACGCTCATTTGGGGTCTTTTGGGTGTGACTCTTATGATATATCTGGTACAGTAGGTGGTGGTGGGTCTAACGGAGCGCTTCATGGTCTAACTAAGTTTCACATGGACGATGCTCCTGTTAATGAGTTCTTCTTAGAGTATGTTGCTAGACCTCAGACCGCTGAGATATTTTTTGAGGATGTACTTATGGCTTGCATATTTTATGGAATGCCTATACTTGCGGAGAATAACAAGCCTAGGCTTCTTTATCACTTCAAGAATAGGGGGTACAGACATTACTCATTAAACAGGCCAGATAAACCTACTAGGAAGCTCTCAGGCTCCGAAAGAGAGCTAGGTGGCATACCTAACTCATCTGAGGCTGTTAAACAGGCTCACGCAGCCGCTATTGAGACTTTTATAGAAAAATATGTAGGACTTGATATTGATGGCACATATAGATCCCCTGATGAGATGGGTACAATGTACTTTAGTAAGACACTTCAGGATTGGGCTAGGTTTGATATAAACAATAGGACTAAATTTGATGCCTCAATAAGCTCAGGATTAGCTATAATGGCTAACCAGCAGCACCTATATAAAAACGTTAAAAAAGAGTCCAAAATAAGCATTAACTTTGCAAGATATAATAATAACGGAATATCTAGTAAATTAATTAGATGAAAGAGATAAATATATCTATTAACCCATCTTCTTTTCCAAGTCAATATGTTCCTGATTCTATAAAGAAAACCAATGAATTTGGTCTTAAAATAGGTCAGGCGATTCAGTATGAATGGTTCAGAAAAGACAATGGAGGTTCTAAGTTTTACGATCAATGGGATTCTTTCCATAAATTAAGGCTTTACGCAAGGGCAGAGCAATCTGTTGGAAAATATAAGAATGAATTATCAATAGATGGTGATTTGTCACATTTAAACTTAGACTGGACACCTGTGCCTATTATACCTAAGTTTATAGATATAGTAGTTAATGGAATGTCTGATAGATTATTCGATGTAAAGGCATACGCACAAGATGCATTATCTGCTGATAACAGGAATAAGTACCAAGAAAACCTTGAGGCTGATATGGTTTCAAAGGATTTATTAAGTCAAATAAAGGAGGATTTTAATGTTGATGCATTCAATACTAATCCTGACGATTTACCAGAGAATGATGACGAGCTTTCATTGCATATGCAGTTGAACTATAAGTCATCAATAGAGTTAGCTCAAGAGGCAGTAATAAATACTGTTTTATCTGAGAATAATTATGAAGATACACGGAAAAGAGTAATATACGATTTAACAACCTTAGGGATTGGAATTGTTAAGCATGAATTCTTGCCAGGCGCTGGTGTTGTTGCTAAGTATGTAGACCCTGCTAATGTGGTATATAGCTACACAGAAGATCCAAACTTTAAGGATTGCTTCTACTGGGGTGAGGTGAAAACAGTGCCTATAAATGAGGTACTTAAAATAGACCCAGACTTAACGAAAGATGACCTAGAGAAGATTTCTCAATCAAGCTCACAGTGGCACGACCACTTTAATGCTACTCAGTTTTATAACAATTCGTTATTTAACAATGACACGGTTACATTACTCTACTATAACTACAAGACCACCAAGAAATTTGTTTATAAGCAGAAGGGTGAGAAGGTAATACAGAAAGATGATGAGTTTAATCCTCCATCAGAAATGATGGAAGAGAGAGGATTTCAGAAAGTAGAAAAAAATATAGATGTTTGGTATGAGGGTGTTATGGTCATGGGGACAAATATAATACTTAAGTGGGATATGTCTGAGAACATGGTGAGACCTAAGTCTGCCTCTCAACATGCTACACCAAATTATATCGCATGTGCCCCTAGAATGTATAAAGGTAAGATAGAATCTACATTAAGACGTATGATTCCATTTGCTGATCTTATACAGATGACACACATGAAACTTCAACAAGTTATACAAAGGGTTGTACCTGATGGTGTGTTTATAGATGCCGATGGTCTTAATGAAGTTGATCTAGGTAATGGATCTGCTTATAACCCAGAGGACGCACTAAGGTTGTACTTCCAAACGGGTAGTGTAATAGGGAGAAGTTTTACTGGAGATGGAGACTTTAACAATGCAAGGGTTCCTATTCAGGAGTTAGCTAAAAACTCAGCTCAAGGTAAAATAGCTAGTTTAATAGGTAGTTATAATCATTACCTGCAAATGCTTAGGGATGTCACGGGATTAAATGAAGCCAGAGATGGCTCTATGCCAGATCCAAACTCATTGGTCGGGTTACAGAAAATGGCAGCATTAAATAGTAATACAGCAACAAGACACATATTAGACGCTAGTTTAGATGTGAGTAGAGATTTAGCTGTAGCATTGACGTCTAGAATATCTGATGCTTTAGAGTACTACCCCTACAAAGATGAGTTTGTTATGCAGATTGGTAAGTATAACGTAGATTTACTTAACGATATAAAGGATTTGCATATATATGACTTTGGTATATTTATAGAAATGGCTCCAGATGAAGAAGAGAAACAGAAGCTAGAGGCAAACATACAGGTTGCGCTATCTAGGGACTCTATTGATCTTGATGACGCTATTGATATAAGAGAGGTTAGGGATACTAAGCTAGCTAATCAATTACTTAAGGTTAAGCGAAAGAGAAAAGAAAAACAGAGGCAAGATTATGAGATGCAGAAAATGCAGTCTCAACAACAGGCTCAGATGCAGTCACAACAAATGGCGGCACAATCAGCGGCACAAAAGCTTCAGATGGAGACTCAATCAGAGATGCAGATTGCGCAAGCAAAGGCAGGATTTGATATTGAGAGAATGCGTGGAGAGGCTCAAATAAAGTCCGAGTTAATGAAGCTTGAGTTTGACTTGAACATGCAATTAAAAGGTGTTGAAGTTAAAGCATTAAGTGACAGAGAGGATATTAAGGAGAAATCTAAAGCTGATAGAATAAGTAAACAAAACACACAGCAATCTAAATTAATAGAACAAAGACAGAAGGATTTACCTCCAATAAACTTTGAATCAAATGAGGATACGCTGGATGGTTTTGACCTAGCGGAGTTTGAACCTCGCTAATAAATTAAATTAAATAATGCGTATTTTTGCGTCATAAATTAAATCAAATATGGAATTAAAAGTAAAAGCGGTCCCCGGACCAGATGAAAAGTCTGTACAAGAAGTTGAAGAAACTTTATTAGAACAGCACGAAGAGACTATTACAGATGTTGAAGAACAAGCTGTAGAAGAAGAAGTTACTGCTGACGAAGAGGTTGTCAGTGAAGCCGAAGAATTTGGCGAAGAGGACGTTCTTTCATTTATTAAGAGTAAATATAACAAAGACATTACATCTGTTGACGATTTGTTTTCTAATGAAACACAGGAGTTACCAGAGGATGTGTCTGCGTTCTTAAATTATAAAAAAGAAACTGGACGAGGTATTAGTGATTTTATGAAGCTACAGGCTGATTTTGATCAAATGAAACCAGACCAGTTATTGCGTGATTATTATGCTTCAACAGAGGAGGATCTTGATTCAGAAGATATTGAATATCTTATGAGTGAGAAGTTTTCTTATGATGATGAGCTAGATGATGAATCAGAGGTTAAGCAGAAGAAGATCGCAAAAAAAAGAGAACTTGCTAAGGCAAAGAAATATTTTAACGAATTGAAGGAGACGTACAAGGTTCCGGTTGAGTCAACTGGTGTTCCTGTCAATGATGATGAGTTAGAGTCTTACAACGCTTACAAGGAGTATATATCACAATCGCAAAATGTTCAAGAGGAGAATCAAAAGCGCTCTGAGTATTTTCAGAAAAAAACAGAAGAATTGTTCAACGATGAATTCAAAGGTTTTGAATTTAAAGTCGGAGACCAAAAGATGAGTTTTAGTCCTGGAGATACAGTCGAAGTGAAGAAAGTTCAGTCTGACGTAAACAACTTTATATCTAGATACCTAGATGACCAAGGTGTTATCAAAGACGCAGCAGGATATCACAAGGCATTATCAGCAGCGATGAACCCTGATAAGTTGGCTGAGTTTTTCTATGAGAAAGGCAAGGCTGATGCTGTTGGAGATGTTTCGAGACAATCAAAAAATATAAACATGGATGTCAGACAAACACCTCAACAACTAAAAGATAACTCAGGATTCAAGATTCGAGCCGTAGATCAAGACAGTGGGCGTGGTTTAAAAATTAAAAAACGTTAAACATTAAAAAAAACAAAAATTATGGCACTTACAGTGAACCCAACTCCTGGATTTAGCTTACAACCGACTCCGTCGCAAGTAGCAACTCCTGGATCTTACATTGCAGATTTTGACTTCTTAAGTCAATATCTACCTGATACGCACGAAGCAGAATTCGAGCGTTACGGAAACCGATCAGTCTCTTCTTTCTTACGTTTAGTAGGAGCTGAGATGCCTTCTAACTCTGACTTAATTAAGTGGTCTGAGCAAGGAAGATTACACATTAAATATACAAACGTAACAAGCGCTGGCGCTGCAACAGATGACACAGCTATCTTTACTATTGCTGATGCTGGAATTACAGCTGCTGCTGTTAGAGTAGGACAAACAGTTATGATCTCTGATAATACTGCTGCTTCTACATTAAACAACAAAGGTATTGTAACTGCGGTTAGCGGACTTACTTTTACTGTTGCTTTTTACGAGGCAGGTGGTCAAGAGAACTACGCAGGATCAGTTACTGTATTCATTTACGGTTCTGAATTCAAGAAAGGATCTAACGGCATGGATGGTGCTTTAGAAGCTGAGAGCGAAATTTTCGAGAACTCTCCAATCATCATCAAAGATAAGTACACTGTATCTGGATCAGATATGGCACAAATCGGATGGGTTGAAGTAACAACTGAGAATGGAGCAAGCGGATACTTATGGTACTTAAAGTCTGAGCACGAAACTCGTCTACGTTTTGAAGATTACTTAGAGACAGCTATGATTGAAGCAGTACCTGCTGAGGCTGGTTCTGGAGCGATTGCTGCTACTGGAGATTTAGGAAACAAAGGATCTGAAGGTCTTTTATATGTACTAGAAAACAGAGGAAACGTTGCCGCTGGAGCTTTAGCTGATTTAACTGAATGGGACGCAGTTGTTGCTCGTTTAGATAAGCAAGGTGCTATCGAAGAGAATGTATTATTTGTTGATAGAACTTTCTCTTTTGAGATTGACAATATGTTAGCTGAACAAAACAACTTTGGTTCTTCAGGAGCTTCTTTTGGTTTGTTTGACAACGATACAGACATGGCTCTAAACTTAGGTTTCTCTGGTTTCCGTAGAGGATATGACTTCTATAAGTCTGACTGGAAATACTTAAACGATGCTACTATGCGTGGTGGAATTGTAGGTGGAGCGATCAATGGTGTATTAGTTCCTGCTGGATCTACTTCAGTATATGATCAAGTTTTAGGTAAAAACGCTAAGAGACCATTCTTACACGTACGTTACCGAGCTTCTGAAGCTGAAGATCGTAAGATGAAATCATGGGTTGTTGGTTCAGCTGGTGGTGCATCAAATAGCGATAAAGATGCTATGGAAGTACACTTCTTATCTGAGAGAGCTCTTTGTACTTTAGGTGCAAATAACTTCTTCTTATTTAAGTAGGATTAAACAATAAGGAGGGACCGCAATAAGCGGTCTCTCTTTTTTATAAACTTTAAATTAAATTAAAATGAAAAAACAAGCAGTCCTTAAGGACAGAACTTACCGATTACTAGGGGTAACCGCTCCATTAAGTTATTCACTTAACACAAGAAATTCAAGAAGAAAACCATTGCTACACTTTGACGGACAGTCAAATAGAGCACTAAGGTATGCTTCAAACCAACAAACCCCATTTGAAGATAATCAGGATGGCAATGCTATTTTAGAGCCTGTTGTATTTGAGAGAGGTATGTTGAATGTATCAAGAACAAATCCAGTACTACAGGAATTCTTGTCACTACACCCAGGGAATGGAACAATATTCGTAGAGGTTGATGGAGAGAAAGATGCTAACGTACAAGTTGAAGATTTAGATTATCAATTAGAGGCGCAAATTCAGGCCCGTGATTTAGGTATCGAAATGCTAGAAACAATTGGGCGAGTGGTATTATCTCTAAACATAGATAAGATGTCTACAGCTGAGTTAAAGAGAGACGTTAGGCTATACGCTAAGAACGATCCTCAAGACTTCTTAGATACACTTAATGATCCTATGCTTAAGATGCAAAACTTAGCATCTAAGTTAGTTGATCAAAAAATATTAATATTAAAAAACAGTGGCAAAGACATCTACTTCAATATTAAAGGAAACAAAACGAAGCTGATAAGTATTCCGTTCGGACAGAACGCTATTTATACATTAGCTACATTCTTCCAAACAGATGACGGTATTGAGGTCATGACAATGCTAGAAAATAAGTTAGAAGACTAACACAATCAATAAGCCCTCTATTATCAGAGGGTTTATTTTTTTTTAAGTATCTTTGCGTAAATTATTACAAGATGATAAACAGCGTAAGAAACACTGTACTTGCGGTTGCTAATAAACAAAATTTCGGGTATATCACACCAGCAGATTTTAACTTATATGCAAAGCAGGCACAACTAGACTTGTTTGAGGATTACTTTTACAGTTACTCTCAACAGTTATATAAACAAAATGCAAGACGTTCAGGAAGTGGTTATGCAGATATAGTAAAAGGACTAGAGGAAGTTATAGATTCATTCTCAGTTATAAGCACTCCATCTTCTGCAAGCGCACCACTATACCCATTACCGGCAGATTATTACTTAATAAACTCGGTTAGATATGGAACTAGAGAGGTTGAGCGTGTGTCAAACAATAAGATAATACAGCTCTCATCTTCAAATTTAACAGCTCCTAATGCAACATTTCCAGCATATGTATTAAATGGGAATGATATAACGGTATATCCAGATACAATATTAACAGGGATCACATTACAATATATAAGAAAACCTTTAGATCCTAAGTGGACCTATGCTACTCTTTCTGGTGGTGAACCAGTTTTCGATCAGGGTAGTTCTGATTATCAAGATTTTGAGTTACCAGAATCTGATGAGCCATCTTTGGTTGCTAAGATACTTCAGTATGCCGGTATATCTATAAGAGAGAAAGATGTTTACCAATTTGGCGTAAACGAGGAGACCATAGAACAACAAACACAACAGTAAGACATGGCATATATAACAGGATATCAGTACTACGAGAACTCAGGTAATAACTGGGAAGAAGACAATTGGGGTAGTTACCAATACGTTAACTTAATTGACATTGTAAACAACTTCATGCTAATGTATGTTGGGAATGATAAATTAATAAACAACGTTGAGCGATATAACGTATTATTTCACGCCAAGCGTGGTTTACAGGAGTTGAACTACGATGCAATGAAAGAAACAAAGATCGTTGAGCTTACAGTTTGCGATAACTTAAGAATAGTTTTACCACCAGATTTTGTAAACTGGGTTAGAATATCTCTATACAAGGATGGTATATTAAGTCCTCTTTCTGAGAACATACAAACAAATTTCGCCAAAAGTTACCTACAAGACAACGACTGTCGTGTTCTTTTTGATGAGGATGGAGGCGTTCTAATAGGTACATCTACTTTAGATGGAGACAGGATAGATGGCACAAAGAAAACACCTTACCTAGGCGATGGCAAGATGCACGGAAGAATGGGTTACAACATAGATGGTAATTGGGTCTTTGATATGCCACTAGGAGGTAGAATGGGTTTAAACACTGAGACAGCAAACACAAACCCAACATTCAAGGTTGACAAGAAAAGCGGGGTCATAAACTTCAGTTCTCACATGGCAGATCAAACCATTGTTATAGAATATGTTTCTGATGGAATGGAAAATGGAGATGATTCCAAAGTAAATGTCAATAAACTTTTTGAAGAATTTATATATGCTTACATAAGATATTCAATACTTAGCAGTAAGTTTGGAATTCAGGAATACATAGTAAACAGGGCTAGAAAAGAAAAATCAGCACTATTAAGAAATGCTAAGCTCAGATTAAGCAATATTCACCCAGGTAGACTACTTATGAATTTAAGAGGTCAAAATAAATGGATAAAATAGAATGAATATAAATAACAACTTTATTGGGTCCAGAATGAACAAGAGTCTGGACGAAAGACTTATACCTCAGGGTGATTATATAGACGCATTAAACATTAGAATATCTTC
>Ga0129327_10000939_pt1 | contig 17392 bp, 14 predicted proteins | sample CPBDNA_6_FD_111799 | JGI IMG/M metagenome (GOLD analysis project Ga0129327, IMG submission 111799) | Freshwater to marine salinity gradient microbial communities from Chesapeake Bay, USA - CPBay_Spr_31_0.8_DNA | ecosystem: Environmental > Aquatic > Marine > Coastal | place: USA: Chesapeake Bay... | reverse complement strand
TGGTGGTGGTGGTGGTGGTGGTGGTGGTGGTGGTGGTGGTGGTGGTGGTGGTGGTGGTGGTGGTGGTGGTGGTGGGGGTGGTGGTGGTGGTGGGGGTGGTGGTGGGGGTGGTGGTGGGGGGGGGGGGGGGGGTGGTGGGGGTGGGGGGGGTGGTGGGGGGGGGGGGGGGGGGGGGGGGGGGGGGGTCCATTGGTCTATCGAATGCACCATGAAAAGCGGTAAACTAAATTTGATTATTATGGTGCGATAGGGACATGACATTAAACCCAACTGAAACACCTACGATTCGTCGCACGCCGCTCGTTTTGTTACGAATGTTACGAAACACTCGCACCAAGTATCGTATGTCATATAAAAACCAGACGCGGCAGTATCTGCAATTCCCATTTTGTACCTCATATGATTCGAGGCAGTGTAGAGTCCGAGGACGCCACTGGTCTTCCAAGCGAAGTGTACGAAGTTGGTTACTTGGTGTACCCGAAGCCCATTGTTGTTTTGAATTAGAATAGTGCACGACACTCCCGTCCGCCAGAAACACTAATGATTCTACCACTTGATTTCCTCCTTGGTCATTGCGATTGTGGTTCGCTATCTCAACATCAACAGACCCTGCATCGTTATCCCACTCATCCGCCGTGCCAATTTATGTTTTCTTCAACGACTTCCTAAAGCATAGTGCCCATTGTCGTGATGAGGGAAAGAAAAAGAATATTAAGCAGGTCATTTTTCTTTGAGTTACACTTCCGCACATACACCAGATCGTGTTTGATAATAAATAGTACTCAGGAAGTAACCGATACTAACAAAACAAAAATAATAAGAATCGAATCGATACCCGAAATATAAGAATTCGTTCTGATTTTTTTCTGACTTTATACTAGCTGAGGGATAATGCAAGCTGTTGGCAGTGACAATAATTCAGCTGGTGCTGCGCTAACCGGTGCTGTTGGCAGTGACAATAATTCATCTGGTGCTGCGCTAACCGATGACAATTACAAGTATTTTATCATCGCTCTCCTCCTCATTGTCGCAGTCGCATTTATGATCGTATACTTTGTCACTTTATGCAATACGGCCAACAGTACCTTATCAAAAAATTCCACTCTGAACGTAAACGTAACTATAAATAACCGAGATTCGACGGGTTCGGGATCTTGTTCGGGGTCTGGTTCGGGATCTTGTTCGGGGTATGGCTCGGGGTCTGGCTCGGGGTCTGGTTCGGGGTCTGGTTCAGCAGCACTCTCCGGTGCTACATCGTCCGCAACCTGGCTCATAGATCGCAATAAATGGCAGAATAAATATTATAGAGAGTACCACGGAACAATTCTAGAAATTTCGAACGGAGAACTTCTTCTTCACGTCCCAGGGAACCCAACGTGCTCCGAGGCAAACGCGGAGACGTTCTATTGTACCAACAACAGTGCTGCGTTCGACTATGCGGTAACGAATTGGAGATCAGACACTGATCGCGGTATGCAAGATAGAACGGTGCTCTGGACGACCGGAAATCGCGGCATCGTAAAACTGACCAACACCACCGACGCACTGTGTGCGTACAACAACAAGGACGAGTGCGTTTGGGCGATCAAAGAAGACAATGGATCGAGCCACCGTGGCATTCTCCGACTGAAAGATGGTCGTGCGGACTTTATTGACCCAAAGAGAGACGATTTCGTCATGTGGAGCACTGCTTCTGAAATGCACCAAGGCTTTTACATTGGAAAAGTAGCAGACCCGTTGTACGAGAACTCATCGCCATCGAGTTCACTTGTGTCGCAAATGGTGATGCACAATTTACGACAACTGAGGCTTGGTGACTACAGAGTCACTTCTGGGTACTATGATCGAGCGTCCAGTGATGGAACACTCCTAAATACCTCGCCAGACATCATATGTTACAAAACGACGAACGACGACGGTAGTAGCGGCAGTAGCGGTAGTAGCGGTAGTAGCGGTAGTAGCGGTAGTAGCGGTGCTGACCCAGCACAGTACGATCCGTCGAAGATTCTAGACAGCCAATATTCACCAGCGACCTACGGCATGCAGTATTGGCGCATGGCGGAGGCTCTCGCGAAAGTCGATCTAGCAAATCTCAACGCCAACCTAATGACCCAAACCAACAATGAGAGCGAGCAGACGATGGAGCTGGCGGTTGCACCCAATGGACAGTTGCGATTGGTGATGGGGAAGTTGGCTAGTGGTAGTGAAATGGCTAGTAATGCTTCAACGGTGCAGTCATTCTTTGCAAATGATTCAGATGTAACCACCGGCCAAGGGTTCGCTACTATCGCCGGGTCGTTGAATGTCATAAACAACGGGATGTCCGATTATACCCGAAACACATATATACGCCTCGTCCGCGACGGTACGGTGCACGGCGGGAGTTCTAGTGGGCCGGCGTTGCTCTATATGGCGTCTGTCGTGACAACGCACGGAACGACTGGTGCCTACGAAGACAACGTACTCGCTATCATAGACGCCGACGGAATGAAATATACCGCGAACTTCCCAGTATCGGCCGATACCACGCGTGACCCGTTATGCGTCGTGAACGAAAGCAACCATAGTACCTCCGAGGGCAAACAATGCGCTTTTAGCCACATCAGCGTGAATCCAACCCAAAAAGTTTGCTGCGGGCAAGCCGTTGGAGACAATACAAACACACAAGACGACACCTATAAATGTAGTGAAGAGTATCCGTATTGCGTTGATTATAGGCAAAATGTGGGATGGGGATATTGTGTTAAGTTAAACGCGGCGTGAATTGTGAAAGAACTCGTCGGACGCGAGTGTATGCAGTAAGATAACATAAGGTGATAAGTGGTCTTCAGTGGAAAGGACAAAAAGAATCGGTTGCGTGTGATGTTATCGACCGAGCAAAAGAAACGTTTCAAGAAAAATAAATATGCCTAAATAGCCCTAAATTCCCAATTTGGAAAAAGTTATAAACCTCGCACTCCCAAAAAAATAAGTCAGCAACTTATTTTTTACTATTCATGTATTTTCCGTTTGACAATTTTTCAATCTGATTTTGGTATATTTTTTTTCATTTGGTATAGTTGATGCATTTTTCAATTTGATGAACACATCCATGCATTAGGATTTTCGATTTTCATAATTATATTTATAATTTTATAACACAACCTGCGATTGACTATGACAATCACACCACCAGCCACACCCACACTACCAGCCACACACACACCACCAGCTACACCCACACTACCAGCCACACACACACCACCAGCTACACCCACACCGCTAATCACACCCACACCGCCAACCACACCCGCACCGACACAGCCACACCCACACTGCTAGTCACTCCGACACGAGGAAGTGCGACTATGGTACGTCGCAAGTCCTTGATGACACCGACAAAGAAACCTCGTGTGGTCCAAGTCATTGGAATCAACACGAAGCGAGGAAAAGAAGCGCCGCCAGCAAGTGGGGGCATTACGCTCAACAAAGACGGAAAGAAGCGGTATCGCCCTGGCGAAAGAGCACTGCAAGAAATCCGCGTATATCAAAGAAGTACGGAACTCATTATTCCTAGGAGGCCATTTCAGAGACTTGTTCGTGAAATCGTTCACGAAAAGTGTACCGAACAAGGAAAAGAGTCATACCGCATGACTACGGAGGCACTGGAAGCACTTCAGCAAGCAGGAGAGGCATACCTGGTGGGCGTGATGGAAGATGTCAATCTTATCGCGATTCATTCCAAACGTGTGACGATCAAACCAAAGGATATGACCCTCGCTATGCGTATTCGCGGTGAGCGTTTTGCGCACGAGTAGGAGTAGCAGGCAGGCTAACAGTAGGCGAACTATTCTCGCCATGAGGCGTACGAAGGAGCGAGGGACACGCAAGTGTGCGTGACACGAAGGAGGCTGGGAAACATCGGGGCATAACGGGTTCAAAGAGAGGTGGGAAGGGACGGAAGGAGGGGAGAGGGATACAAGTGCGATCTAAAACTCGGGCCAGCGACTCGGGCCAACGAGCATAAGTGCGATGAGTAAACTCGATTTCTCATGGAGTTATCTTTTTGTTATCTTTTTGTTTCATAGTTTGATTAGTTTGCTCATAACTGAGTTTGTGGATGCGCGGTGACAAAACACAAGTGAGTATCATATACATTTCATATCATCGATGATATAACACGTGTAATGATAACCGCAGTTATGCCAACCTGATAAATTACTCTCTTTCTCTTTTAATTTATCTTCACCAATAAATTCATCTATCGGGTGTCTATGGTAAGATGATATATACATCGCTACATATTTGGGGACGACACCTTGAAATATATCAACAATTTCGTTTCTTGAAATGATGAGTTTGGAACATCTGTATTCGTCTTCTAATTGCTTTTGTTTCAATTTTAACTTTGCGGAAGCAAAACTAACTTCATTCTTAAAGGTACCTTGAAGTTGTTTTTGTTTTAATTTTAACTCTTCTTGAAGTTTATAAACTTCATTCTCAAAGTTGTCTTGAAGTTGTTTCGTTTTCTTTTGGAAACCTAACATAGTTGCTCTTGTTATGATACATTCATATTACTTTTTATATGAGTTATGCACTTATGAACGAGAATCCGCTCGATGGTGATGTATCGATCGAGTGTGACTACGTCTTATTATTTACTGCGGATGTGTGACGGATGGACCCTCTTAGGGAGCAGTGGGAATATGTGGATGTCATAAATATACGCCCGAAATCGACCACGAACCACGCTCTGGTGTATTCGCGGAGGCGTGTGTAACGCCCAACTGATTTTTCCATGAATACCCAAAAACCGTCTCGTACTTATCTCGTACTTATTTGAGTTCGTGGTGCTCGCGGTCGTGCTTAGCCGTACCAGATTGTGCCCGTAGATAGCCCGTTGGATAGCCCTGCGCCTCAGCTTCAATTATCCGTAAGCGCGGCCTCGTAAGTCGCCGATGGCCGTTCTCGGCATCAATTCGCGCGCGGCGTCTCCTCAGTTGATTTCACAGTGGCGTGAGTGAAAAATGGCCAAAACACGCCGCGCGCGAATTGATGATGAGAACGACCATCGGCTAGTTACGAGGCCGAGCTTACGGATAACGAAAGCTGAGACACAGGGCTTTCCAACGAGCTATCTCCAAGCTTCATCCGATACGATTTCACACGGTCCCGAGTCGCGCAAAGTTGGTTGCAGTGAAGCAATAATTCTACACGGTTAGTGGATACACAATTGAAAATAAATCGATAGTAAGTATAGAGTGGAGTATGGCAACGCAAAACATCAGACCAGTATTAGATCTAAATCCGGTAGATACTATTCTATCTATTTACTTGGGTATACCATGATGAATAGAATTAAAAAGTCTCATGTTACGAGTATGATTCCTATTGTGTTGATTCAATCAACCATATTTAGTTGGTCCCAACATGCGTTTTTTGATAATGAACAAAATAAAAGCAATCCATTCTTTCAAAAATTGAACAGTCATTTCCAACACCACCACGAGGATCCTTCTGATGTTTGTAGATCTAAATGTAGGTGGGGCGCTGGAACACGTGCGCACGCTTACTACTCAATACCTTGCATCATAATTACCACTTTTTGTCATCGATTAACGAAAATCAACCATATCCTCCATTATCATGTAATGATCTTAGTTATAGGATATTTATCGATACGTAATCATATATTGTGCCATGCTAAAAACAGAGGTTACGAACTCGATTTTTTAACGAAACTTTCTCATAGACTACGTATATTTCCTGATCCGGAATATCATTCAGCACATCATCAACATTTGAACCAAGAAGGAAAACCAACAGAAAACATAGATGAATGTGTCTCTTGTAATTTATACAAAGGAAAATCCAAATATATTTGTGCAGCAAAAAATAGTAGAATTGCCCATCATAAGAATTGGGCATTTTTTATACCTGATTGTTGCAAAAATACATTGGAATATAGTTACCTTCATTTATTAGGTGGACCAACTTCTAAAGCAGGGTATATGTCTGTAATGTTCTTAACGATCATATCATCCCCACCAATTTCACCTCTTTGGTTTCCCTTTGTTTACAAAAAAATACTCAAATTGAAGTAGGCAGAAGCCTCATCACCTGCCATTTCTCTTTCTCACCTGGGTGTCATGGGTGAACCAAGAATATAGATACTCTGAGACAAAGGAATGCCATCCGGCCATGTACAATGTACAATTTGTAGGGTCGGAACTGGCTTTTTCTACGCGAATCGGGGATCACAATCGGGGATCACAATTTGGCAGCGCTACATCCAGATTTACAGCTACTTGCAGGTTTTCTTGTTGGGCTAATGTATCCTCCCTCTTTTTTTCGTCTTTTAATACCTCATTGTGTGTTGTGTTGTGTCATATCTTGATTTAAGTCGAACAGATGAGAAGCGAGTTCTAACATACCACCCAATGCTCTATCACTTGGCAGCCTTTCTTCACTCTCTTTACCCCAACAGATTCTACGACGAGAGCTATCAATTTTCGGAAGAATCGACCTCTGGTGCATAATTTCCATTATATCATCAAACAAATATATAGCATTCGACACAGGATTGTTGTCATATTTATAATAGTACCCTGTTTCCTGACGACCATATAAGTCACGGTTCCTGAACATTGGACTATATTCTTGAATTGTATCACTCATACCTCCTGCAATGAAAAGGTATTCATGATTGGTCGCGATGCTTCGTTGTATGGCTTTTATACTTGCAAGCTTCTCTCCGACATATTCATATACTACACCGTACCTGTCTTGGTTTTTGGAGCGGATGTCCCACTCCTTTTTCATTTTATCCGGTATATCATCCCTATAGTCTGATAGAATGTCAACCACTATCTTATGATTTCTCCATGGATACATGAGAAGCCATTGACGATGGAGATCGAACGTTTTTTCCGCAAATTCCGTGAGGGTTTTTAGTTGACCGTCACCGCCACGAATCGATTCGAACGTAGCACTTTTAAAACGGTCCATCATCAAATCTGAATTTGTAGCAAAATTGCTCTCCGCAGCATTCATAATGTTGTCCACTCTCTCCATTTGTTTCTCTTCTTTCTTCAATTGCGCCTGATGCTGTTTTTGCATATCGTCAAAATATCGTTGTTGTTTTCGAGCAGCATGTTCATCTGCTTCTTTTTGTCTTCTTGCGTAACCCTGATTTCCCATTCTCTACGTAATCCGAACAGATATATAATATACTTTTTTAAAAAAAAATACACACCACGTGTTTCATTTCGCTGGATGCCACCTCGCGTTATTTCCTTTTTCTATCCTCGCCATCGGAAAATTCTATACTTCTCAACAACAATAGGAAAAACACAAAAAATGCATCAGGCGGGATTCGAACCCGCGAACCCGAAGGAGGAGAGCTTAAGTCTCGCGCATTTGACCACTTTGCTACTGATACAATCAATGTGAAATGCGGCTCAGGATTGATACATCTTACAGTAATATAAACATAGATTGGCCTGAGTCCGCACTGTTGCTACCCGAAGTGTTCGTAGCACTATGAGAACATTATGAGAAACCGAAGGAATGAGAGACGAAAATCGAAAATCGAAAATCGAAACTCCAAAACATAACACGAAGTTTTTTAAATTTTCAAATCAAAACTTCGAGCCACTCTCGTAGCAATCTGAAACCACGCAAATACGAATGGCAGAACTGGGCGAAAGACCGTTCCGATTTTGGTCGAATGCCAAAATCAACTCAGACAGTAACTACAAGTTCTCCAATTTGTTTTATGCGCATGTGACTATCGAAATGGGCGGAAAAACCTTTGTGTTTCCATCCGCGGAGCACGCTTACCAAGCCATCGTGAAGTTTCCTAAGAAGGTCTGGCACCGGTTCCAAATTGGTGGCGATCTTTCTTCTTTGGAAGCACTTCATTTCTTCTATCCGCGAAATGTCGCGGACGGAAAGATAAAAGGTTACAAGAGGAAAAACATGATTGGCATTGTGGCTAAGATGGCAAGCAACAAGCCTGGTAAAGTGAGCCTTAAGAGTAACAAGGCAGCGAGCATGAAGTACAAGAAATTTGTGTTCCTGCACATCCTTCGAAAGAAGTTCGTAGGGAACCCTGAACTGAAAGTCGCGCTCCTCGCGACTGGATCGCGCTACCTGCTCGAGTTCGTGCGAGGCGCGAAGATGCGAATGGAGAAGAGTGGTGTTTCCGAGCGGTGGGGTGCCCTGGACAAACCGTGCGACAACGGAACATATTTGATGTACGGCGAAAATACGATGGGGAAACTGCTGATGGAGCTGCGCAATGCGCTTCGCGAGGAGGAGCGTTGATAGATATTTGGAATTGTTCTTTGATATTTTGATATTTCGATATTTCGTTCATTTCCAAAACTTTTTGAATAGTTGTCATAATTAATTGCCAGTCCACAATTTTGATAACATTTGAACTGGAAAACTGGAAAACTGGAAAACTGGAATTGAACACCTATGAGTGGGGATCGCCCTCCGCTGACAAACGGATCGCGAGTGCGTCACATATAAAGGAAGCCGTCATCGTGAGCACGAATTTCGCGATGAATTCAAACAGCCGCCGAATGTTGACTACGAACATACAGAGAACAAAGAGCCCGCCGATCAGTCTCGGGTGCTTGTTCATCACGATGACCGGGAGGCGGGGTACCACTAATCCACAAAGCAGGAGGTATACCACGCAGGCCATCGCGCGAGGAAAGCGACCGCGTTGATGGTACGGACTTTCCCGAGGGGGTACTGTGCAACTACTACTCGCCGTGCTGAGTTCCGTGGCGTTCCGGAACGGCACCATCGCAGTGGTGGTGTATGTGCCATTGTTGATTATCTCCATTTTGCGTCTTACTATTTTATTTTTCTATATGCCAGAGGAGTTGGAATTCCATAGAACGGAGTTCGTATTGCGCGACGGCTGCATTGCGTTGGATTCGCCAAGTAGCACCAAGTAACACCAGTACGCGATGACGCGAACAATACTAAACTACTCCTATTTAAGATAGCGCATTCTCTGATAAATCTAATAATTCAGTTTAAATGAACGCCACGGCAGAGTTACCAGATTTGCCAGATCATGTAATCCTTCTCGTTTTATCGTTCACCTGCCAGTACACATCCGAGTTGGCGACTTGTGTTTGTGCACTCTACTATCCGCACCACGGGCAGCACGAACATATGCATCGCTATCTGCGTGCTGCAAGCACGATCGCAGTTAAGTTCGCAATCAGCTCAAGAAAGAAGCTCGCTCGACTGAACTGTGCTTCCTCTTTGCACAAATCACTCGCAGATACAGAGAGCATACGTGACGGCATACGTGACGACATACGTTTGTTGTGTTCCATTGCGACCCCGCATACAGACTCGACTGCCGGTGCTGCCATAACCTATGGTGCGCTGTTGGACGAGTACTCCAATATCTTATTCGCGAACAGTGGTGGTGGTGCTTATAAGAAATCGCGATTGGCTTTGTGCGTGAACGGCCGTGCCAGGGATGCAGTTTATTTTGCGTCCATTGGCATGAAAACACGAATTCGCTCGAGGCCGATTGTTGCTGCCTTAGTGCGGTAAGCAAAAAAAATGTCGGCATTAAAATCATGTTGCAAGCGAGATAGATTAATCAATATGTTTCTTTTTTAAGTATTTCGGCGAGCCCCATTGCGCGGATGTCAGGCTTCAGGACAATCTCATTCGATGGACGATCATGGACACCACGGTCGAAACGCGCTAGCGCTGCGGGCGTGCCACGGAAGTAGTCGAAAGCGGCAGCGAGAGCTACGCAGTCGTAGGCAGGAGTGAGCGGCATGTCCGGGTCCTCTTTGGCGACGGCGCTGAATTTGTCGAAAGCTTTTCGCATCTGCGCATGTATTTCGGTACCGCGAATGCCAGAAAAGGTCGCTTCGAATCGCGGGGACTCCGGTTGGAACTCCCACTGAGGGGCCCATTTTTGTGAAGGGGTCTGCGAAGCGAAGAAGTCCACAGGCACGCCAAAAGCTTGATGGAGCGTTTCAAGAATAAAAGTGTAGCCATCTTTGATCTTCTGGAGCGTAATCCCCGGGCGAACACTGTTCGTCGAGTCGTCGTCATATTTGACAACAAGAGCAGACTCCGGAGACTCCGGATCACCCTCCTGAAGAGCAGCAATGTAGGAGTCGACAACTTTTTTAACTTTATCAGAAGAAGGTTTCCTCCGCGACGTTAGACCCATACGCTTCGAAATAGACAGTGCAGTCTGGTAATTGGCACCCATCTTGTCCTTAGCAACGAGGTGAGCGACAAATCTGCCTCCAGTGGAACTGGCGCGGCCAACCGTGTTGCGAAAGGCGATCGCGAGGCAGTGGTTAACGATAGCTGAGTCGACACCGCCAACAGACTTAAGACCGGCGACTGTGAACGGTGGCGCACCGCTGCCGCCGCCCGTGGCGACGCAGACGCCCCAGGCAGCTTCATCGAGAAGGAATGTGGCCGCCTGGTCGGCGCCGTTCCTCTTTGAAGAATTGAGAGTTGTCCCAAGTTCTCCCAGAAGAATGTAATCAAACGGCTGCTTGGTCGCGTAGGCTTGGACGATATTAAACTGGGCCCGGGGGATTGGGCTGATCTGGACGAGGAGAGTCTTCTCTGTGTTAGGCTCGAACGTACGTTCGTTGAAGTCAAAAGTACTGAAGTTGGGAAGATCTGGTCTTTCCCCTAGAAGCCGTTTAAACATGGTCTGGCCAGCCTTGTTGGTGAAGAAAACGCGCGCAATCATGCTGCGATTGTGCTCGCAGATGTTGTAGAGGTGCAGGCAGGTGACCTCATCATCGGTCTCTTCACCTACGTCGGTTACAATGTCAATCAAGTTCCTTTTTGTTCCGTCTTTGCGTGTCACCGGTTTGGGAATCGGCAGTAATAGTAATGTCTTCAAATAGTCTTGTATAGGTATTCCACCCCGCTTGGCAGTGAAGTGCCCACCGCCGTCGATATTGAACGTAGCGCTACTTAAATGTGTCTCATATAAGTCTTTATAGTACGAGGGATGGGTACGAAGTCCATTTACGAACGTATCGATCTCGATATGCAGCGTCGACTTTACCAAAAGACCTTTATTATGGAAGTCAACTAATTGCATTATATATCCCATAAAATATGGCTCGTACATAAAAAGCGTGTTTCTTAATGATGACTCATTATAGTCTTCAGTAAGTAACATTCCCGGTATTATATTGGAATGAACCGTACTCAACAGATCGTAAACTTCAAAACCAATTAATGCCCTTCTGTCTTTAGGTGTTTTATAACCGGCTATCGTGCCGTCGTCCGTTTTCAACTGGCCAGTAGCTGCACCACACAAGAATAGTATAAATGTTTTTAATTGGATGAGCTTGTAATAATTATCATCGGGATTATCATCTGTGTTTATTGCACCGTCGCTGATTATTTTTTCCGCGATGTGACTTATGATCGTCGGTGTGCCTACGGGCGGCGGATTTAATACTGCGATCGCCAGTGAACAGTCATCGTTCTTCAAGTTATCCGAGAAGCTAGTTCTTTCGAATACGTTGGTCATTGTTTTTGATATTGTCGCTCGTGCAGCGACTGAACAGTGAATGCCACGCAGTACACTTTCCACGTTAGCTCTGCTTGAGTTGTTCTCTTTTGTCGTATACTTTGCGTCCAAACCATCCGAAAGTAACACGACGTATGAAATAGTGTCAACTGGCTGTATGTGAATCTCTGGCATGTTCAATATAAAACCATCAGCACTGGGATACTTGTACTTGCCGTGTCCAATACAATACAAATGGTCGCACCCGTTTCCTTTTCCCGTAATTATAGTACCCGCACGAACACAAATCTCATTGTTAAATATATAACGCCCGTCTTTAAATCTACAATCAATCTGCTGCTGATCCGAAGTTCTGATTGCATTGCCTTCAGATACATACTGCACAGCGCCCTCCTTGGACATAAATCTTATGGTACTGTCTCCTAACGACACTGCGATAGCTATAGTTGGCGTGAGTATAACAAACGACAATGTGCAGCCTCCCGTACACATAAAGTGCCTGTCGCATATGTACTTATCCATTGCATTTACTACGGCACTAATATTGGTTTTTATTTCGGCATATGAGTTAGCACAATGTATCGCAGCGGCCAGGCCGAATTCTGGCTTCGTGAGTATATCGAGCGACGTCTCCGCAAATGCAGCACCCCCTGTGGCCGGATCGTAGCCATCCGGATTGGAATCTTTTCTTCCCATTTTCCAGGTAACAGACGAAAGAGTCTCCGAGGAAATTTGCGCATATTTAAATAATGATTTGCCCACCAATTTTTCCAACTTCGTTTTATTTTCGCCGCCAGTCTCAGTTTCGCGACAAATACGTTTTATTTCCATGGACATGTTCACTAAATTATCGGTGCTCATTTTGAAGATCCACGTCGCCATTAAAATTTCCAATGGAGTTCTACGAAAAGTTGGTTGTTTTTCGCATATATCGCCACAAATGTTGAACAATTTATTTATCCGTATCTCTTCAATGGCGTCATTGTTTCTCGCAAGGCACGGAACTATCTTGCGACGTTTATCCTGGTAACAAAAGATATCGTCACACACATTAACGTCTGTGGCCGGAGCACTAGGCGGTCGTTGTGATCGTGCTGACTTTAAGCAATGTTCTACATTCTTTCTGATTGGGATGATGTGTGAACGGGTGGTAGGTTTATCCGTATTTTCTGTTTTTTCTACTAATGCTGAAATGAGGTCTAGCCCTTTATTGTACCATGTTCCTCTTTTTGCCATTCCTTTCAGTACGTAGTCATCAAGTGTCATCTCCATCCATTCCTTTGTGAATTCTTCTTCTTCTTCATTTCCTGTGGTCGAATCGCTATGTTTCTTCTGTAGTGTAAGTCTTATTTCTTGCGATATTGGTCTGCCATCGAGTAGTATTGGATCAGTTACTGGACCAGTTAAAGAAAAGAAGGGAGGCACCTTGGTCGGCAACAGCGTGAGATTATCTGTTGCATTCGCAAATAGTTGACGTAGAAACGCTTCATGTATACCCACGTTCGATAACGATAGCGCCGTCGCTACAGTTTTTGGCCTGTCGCCGGGTGAAGATAAATAGTTGACTTCAAACTCTTTTAACGCAGCTTTTTTAAGTTCTTCGAGTTCCTTTGGGAACATTTTGAGCAGATTCTCCCAATCTTCCTTTTGTTCGGGTGCTTTGGTATAAAAGTGCTCGGCATCGTTGTTCAAAAAATGTTCAATTTCTTTATATATTTTATTTTCGATTGATTTATATGTAACATCGCGAAGACTCCTGTATTTATCCGACATTGTGCTGGCATTGTCCACTGCTGTGTTCTTCGTTTTTATTAATTCGGGATTGTTATCTCCATATTCTTTTGCTCTTGAGAGAGCGGACTCTGCTGTAGTACACGCCTTTTCCATATTATTGTATGCTTGCGTGATGCTGGGCTCAGCTATTTTTCGCGCATGCTTCAGCACTTCACAACAGGTATAAAAGCCGAGTGACCTGCGTGTCTTTTCGTTTTTTATTATACGTCTTGCTTCGTTGGTTACTTTTGTGCCATGTATTCCATCGGCGTTCATTTGCGTTGCAATTGCATTGACACAAACATCTAGCAGCTGGTCTGTGATATTCAGATCCGGGTATTGCTGGCAAAAGTAGCACAGTGCAGTTATCAGATCGCCTTTGGAATTTTTACCCATACTTCCAGCACCGTCCGCTAGACACAAAACTAAACCAACCGGTTTTCCAGCATGTTGAAGCTTCGTAGAGCACATGGCCCGGTCTTGGTCACATTTTTGTTCTCCGTGAAGATATTGAAGGGGGGGATCTATGGGATTTAGACCATCGTCAGGGGTCGAGCCAGATATAGAGTAGCACAGTGATCCAAATGCCACTTTTTTTAAGCACGACACGGTCATTTCCTTTTTCTTCTCCGAATTTTCCAATGCTAAGATATGCTGAGCTGCCTCTCGACACAGACGGTAAGTTTGAAGCAGCAAGGCTCCGGCTTTCGCGCAAGAAGAAGTATAATGCAGCTTGGCATATCTCGCATTTGTATCATTTTCCCCAGCGACGCAAAACTCAATTAAGCCTGCATACGAAAAAATATAACGATTACATATAAGCTCGACCATTTTTTTGCACGATTCTCGTAGACTATCATTGTGGTGCTGGTCGATTGTTAAGATAATGTTCTTTGCGATACCACTGTCTCTTTTAGTTTCAGTTTCAACAGCCACATTCAGGCCATATATGTCCATGCTTTCAGCACTTTGCATACGAATAGTACGTGTCATGTCCATTGTACTCTCTCTTTTAACCAGCTTTTGGTGACGATCTCGTTTCTTAATACCCTCGACGGAGTATTTGGTTCGTTTGTTATGAAAATGGGCATACTGGATTTGCTTAGTCATCCGGCAGGTGTTGTTCTTGTAGGTATAATGGATTTTATTTTCAATCAGTCCTGAATTCGTAAACCGTAAACCGTGATTTTTCGCGAGCGCGCGAAAAGACCAAAAGACCAATTACGCTAAAAAATAGCAATCCTGCGCACTACTATCGAATCCAATCTCACCATTATATCTAGGGCAAATTTGAATTCTTCCTTCTGTGTGCAGTGAGCCCATTGATAACCGCTGGGTTAAGTTGTGCCGTCACAGAATAGTGACCTAAACGTACTGTAGGCACTACTACACTGATGTTTTCACCGCAAAATTCTTCCCTTCCCCACCTGCCACCATTGCGAAGCGCGGATGTTACATGTTGTTACATGTTACCGTTACATGTTACCATCTGTTTCTGCTCATTGCCATAGTCCCAAAAACAGAAAGAATAACAAAACGAATCTCGCATAACAAAGGTATAGATAGGTAGATGTGGACTATACGAACGACAGCGCACTACGCGTCGTAATCAATGGCAGTGCAAATAACAGTGTTCATTACGTGGAGACGAAACAAAAAACACCTAGAAAGCAACATCGAATTTCCCCTCAACACGTCCGACGCACTGACTCCCCAGTATTGATAGGTCAGGCACCGCGTTGGTGTCGGGCAGCGCATCAGGCTGCGCATCATAACTAGACTGCGCGTCGGGCAGGGCGTCCAACTGCGCGTCCAACTGCGCGTCCAACTGCGTGCCTGGCTGCGCACTCGGCCGCTTCCATCTGAGTGCGTCTATTACTCGCGTTGCACGTGCCTCACCAAGTCGGCGCCCTTTGTGTTTCACGGATGCTAACTTGCTGACCGGAGTGTCGTTTGCAATAGATGAGAATGGAATTTCCCTCAATATGGACAACGCGCTCTCGTGCGAAACACCAGGAAGTGATGATAGCATTACAATTTGCGCAGTTTCTCCAACCACGTTATCCTTCTTCCGCTTCTTTACAACCCCAGCATAACCAGCACCTTTCGATACAACAAAATTATTCTTCTGGAGCTCACGTGCGATATACACAATCAGCTGTGCCGTGCCTTCCGTTGTACTCGTCGTAAATGTTGGAATGCCGTCTCGTATCTGGGTTTTCGCTATCGCGCACTGTATTCCACGATGAGTAACGCCGGCCACACGAGAATTCGGGCACCAGCTCAACGTTGTCGGGTGCTCGATGGCGTATATGAACCAATCTGGCGGGTTCTCCCCTTCCTTCGCGCGGTACTTTTGTTCGTGATACCGGCTGTCACGAATGCTTGCTGCAAAATCTTGCATTGTCTTTCTCTCAACTACAATAGTCTTTTCATTGTACTTGATGTGCACGTCTCCGATATCAAGGTGCTTTCGCTCAACACTCGGGCTATCATCGATTTCACTTGTAATATCAGAGATGAAGTCAAACAGAACGTTCTCTGCCGAATGTGTATCCACAATGATACGAAACACGTGGTCTTTTCCGTCGCTTGGTCCGTTCATATACACTCAAGGTGCGTGTTCTTTGGGCAGTGTACAAAAAATGGATCGTTTTTTTATTTTTTATTTTTACAATTTATTCAGCTCATTTTTTTAAGGTTTCCACTGCGCTCTCCAAGAAACGTTTCACGTTGCTGTTGAGCTGTTCTAGTCCTTCTAGTTGACCTATAATCTCACCCATACATCCATCCTGAAAAGTGTGAATGCGTATTTTTCCATGGATCCTGTGGTTGTGTATGATGAACATGCATCCTCCCCGCACCAACTCGTAGCTACCATTGTGTTCAGGCACTACACTTGAGTCGCTCCCTCCGTGTGCTGCTTCGGCTCTTATTCCGAACTTTGCGCACGCAGCGCAGGCAGTTTGCGCTTCAATAGTTTTACTAATCGGGGACCCGTCCACTGCGAGTATTTTCGCAGTGATTTGTACGCGCATTGTATTACCTTCTGGCAACTTATCACGTCGGTAGACTTCAAGAGTAATATAAAGACCATTTTTTTCTAATGTGGTCTCTATCACTTCGAACTGTGCTTCTAATTCTGTGTTGGTTTGTAGCTCTTCGTATAATAATTTAAGGTCACCATTCCTTTGTTCGTTATGTTCCTGTATTCTGCTTCGCCTTTTCTTCTGTCTTTTCTTCTCTTTCTCGTAGATACTCTCGTAGATGGGGTGTGCGGATTTCAAAAAATGTTTCGCTGCGCTCTTTAGTTCTTCTAGTGTATCATTATCATCTTGTAGAGTATCACGTATAATATCACCAATACACCCACTCGGAAGAAAAACATGGCGTAGACTACTACCGTCTGCTCGTTCGAGAATTGTGAATCGGAACTCGCCACCCAGATCGTATTTGTAACTATTATTGTTTTCAGGTACTACACCTGTGTCGCTTCCGCTATCGCCGACTATGTGGCTTCTTTTGCTTCCGAAGCGTCTATTTGCAGCGTACCCAGTTTGCATTTTAATGTTGTTTTTAATGTTGTTGCCAATAACCGACCCATCCAATGGAAGCACGAACGCAGTGATTTGCGTTCTTTTTCTATTGGACCTAGCATTTCTATTGGACCTAGCACGCCGGATGACTTCAAGTGTAACATAAAGACTATGCTTTTTCAATATAGTCTCTATCGCTTCGAACTTTTCTCTTAATGGTTTGTTGGTATTTAGCTCTTTGTATAATAACAAATGGTCATTTTTTTCTTTAAGCTGTTCGTATAACGCATAATCTTCAGTCATGTTTAGTTTGTTACTATACTAACACACAATGAATTAAAAACACATGATTCTAAAAGCCCGCGCGCACTACTCTTTATCTGTCTCATGAGTGTCGCAGTGCTGAAATGTTGGCTTATTTGTTCTATTTTTCTGCTTCATATGCTATGCGGAACGTAAAATATTTCAATCTATAGTTGGTTTGGTGCCCCCCTGGCCCCCCCCCCCCCCCCCACCCCCCCCCCCCCCCCAACCCTGC
>Ga0129327_10000935_pt1 | contig 17413 bp, 12 predicted proteins | sample CPBDNA_6_FD_111799 | JGI IMG/M metagenome (GOLD analysis project Ga0129327, IMG submission 111799) | Freshwater to marine salinity gradient microbial communities from Chesapeake Bay, USA - CPBay_Spr_31_0.8_DNA | ecosystem: Environmental > Aquatic > Marine > Coastal | place: USA: Chesapeake Bay... | reverse complement strand
CGTCTTTCTGCCGCACTCTCCACACGACGCGCCTGATCGCCTTTACCAAAAATACAAAGACCTCGCACCAGACGAACCCACTGCACGCTACTGGGCCAATGTCGACTGGTTTGATGAGACCTGCGGGCAGCTGGTGGACCATCTCAAAAAGAAGGGGCTCTACGACAATACCCTCTTCGTTTACACCTGCGACAATGGTTGGGTACCGAACCCGGAGAAGGTCGGCAAGTACGTAAGATCCAAACGGGAGCCGGTAGAAACCGGTATACGCACGCCGATTTTCCTCACCCACAAAAACGGCATCAAACCGCAGCGTGATGCCGCGACTTTAGCCAGCAACATCGACATTGCACCGACCATCCTGCGAGCATGCGGCATCAAGCCAGATCCGGCCATGTCCGGCCTGGATCTGCGGAGTCCGCAGGTGCTGGCCAAGCGTGATCGCATCTTCGTGGACGTCTACGAGCATGATCAGGATCTCGATGCAATCAAAGACGTAAACAGCAATTTGACGGCACGCGTCGTCATTGACGGTTGGGATAAACTGATTGCCCGCCCGAGCGGAAAAGAGCTCTACGATCTGAGGCAAGACCCGGACGATCGCACCGACATCTCGACACAGCAGCCCCAAAAAGTGAACAAATTGTCGACTCAAATCGACGAGTGGATGAAAGCTACTCCCTTATCCAATCATGTACCAGCCTACGGCGTCCGACCTCAAGGAAAACTCCCCAAAGTTTGGCGAGCTCAAATGTATTTAGAGTGGCTGCCTAGGGACAGTAACGGGGTGCCCTCAGAGGATGAGTTCGAACAAAGAGATGGGCTCTGGTATTTTTGTGGGGAAAGCAAGCCCTTTACTGGCAAGGTGACTGTCTACGAGAAGAACGGATTGGGAAAGGCAGAGATCTCATATGCGGAAGGCGAGCGCCATGGAACTTTGACCATTTACAAAGACGATGTCATAATTTCAAAAATTCCCTATGTCGGCGGCAAGAAGCACGGTAAGGCAATCTATTGCTTCAAGGACGGATCACTCTCGACGGAAGCTCCTTATCACGAGGGAAAGGCACATGGTACGAAGATTATGTACTGGCATAATGGACCGAAAAAGGCAGAGCATGTATTTCACTTCGGCAAATACATGGTTAACAGACGCTGGAACCAAGAAGGAAAGTTCTACCTACAGAAGACTTACCGGCATGACGGTACGGGCATCTCGACGGAGATCGCTTGGTATCGGGAGGGACAGAAGCGAAGCGAAGGAGCATATAAGGACTACAAGAAGCACGGCGTGTGGATTTTCTATAATGAGAACGGGGATGAAACTCATCGTGAAGATTATAGGAACGGCAAAAAAATTGACTAACCGAGAGCACGCTCCCAGGCATATACCTTATGCTGAAAATATGGGTCTTAATAAATCAAAGTTTGCCAGCAGTACGGGTAGCCTTACCGGTCTGAGTTAAAAATAGGATGTAAGAAAACTAGAGTCTATGACATGATGTGTTTGTATGAACAATTACATGTCCCGTTTAGAAAAGAAGGCCCATGAAGAGGATAACCAGAAGTTCGCCTCCAAAAAACTTGGGTTTTTCATTTACGTACCCTGTTTAATTCCGATCATTTTAGCATTTTTCCTCCTGGTCATAGGTATGGCTTCGGAGGCAAGTCCCTACATTGTAATGGGTAGTTTGCTTGCTCTGGTCTGCGGTTCCCTTGGTCAAATGCGGGAAAAAATCATCCAACAGAATCAAGCCATTCAAATTCTACAGGAAAAGCTCGATGAGGTAAGTGGTACGACCGATTAAATTGTGATCAAGTTTTACATTTTTAAAGCTGATAAGGAAAAGGAACCTGCTAGTTTAGGGGGCAAATTTGTTTAGCAAAAAATGGGAAGCCACCTATTTGGGTGAGCATTTTGTTGTGATCAATAACTGGTTTTCGGGCTTAAAGATTTATCACAATGGAAATCTTGTAAGACAAAGCAATCAGTTGGTTGTTCGCAATAAGTATGAACCATTCACCTCGGTCACAGTTGCCGGGAAAAAAGATAAACTACTGGTGGAAATATACGGCTATTCGTCCTTATTTAGTTTCAAATTCCATATCAAAATAAACGGGGATTTTGTGGCTGGAGATAAGTTTTAACTCAGTTGTAATCGTTCAAATATGAATGCCGCAATTATATCTTTCCTGAATGCTCATTACTAATCCTAATAATAAATTCTTTATGAAAAATCGAATAACTCGAAGATCCTTTGTTAAGAAATCCGGCGTGGCCGGCAGCCTCACATCATTGGTATCCTCAATGCCTGCATTCGGAAGCGCCCGGGAAGTAAAAGCTGCATCCGCGACACCTCCGGAAATTTCCGCCAGTGTTTTTCCGTGGGACTTGGCTGATGAGGGACTCGAGCAGGTGCTGGACAACCTGCAGGAAATGGCCGGGGCCAATTCAGTCTACATGTGTAACCTTTCGCAAAAGACCCGCCCGTTTCGGGGAGGTGAGTATCCGCATAATCCAGTTAGGAAGACATATACATGCGAGGACTGCCGAGTTTATTGGAAGCCGGACATGAAATACTACGGGGAGATTAAACCCCTGCGTGCTGAGCGGGAATTCCTTGTTAAAACTGACTGGGTGAAGGAATTTACCAAGGCGGCACATAAAAGAGGAATAAAAGCCGGGGTCGAACTATTTCATGCCTGGATTGAACCATCGTGGTTGCAAAAAGAGTACCCGGATTCCATCCAGGTAAATGTATTCGGTAAGCCTGTGATAACCCACAACTACGGCAACCCCGCGGTTTGTCCGAACAGTCCGGTCTTCCAGGAATATGCCGTCGGACTCTATTCGGACTTGGCTGCAAATTATGATCTGGACTATATCCAAACCTGTCTGATTCCCTATGTCCTGCCTACCAAGTACCTAACGCAAAACCTTCCCCCTGACCCCATAGAATGGGCTTTGGTCGCTCCGGAAAAAGGCGGTTGTTTCTGCAAGCACTGCATAGCAGCGGCTAAAAAATCAGGCTTTGATTTGGAGGAGGCAAGGAAGGAACTCCTCATTCTGGCAAAGCAAGACAAACAGGCCATCTTGGATTCTGGTATTTTAGCTGAGGAATACCTAAAGCAAAATCCGGTACTTAAACGCTGGCTGAATTTCCGCTGTGAATCAGTGAACAATCTTTACCGGATGACAAGTACCGCTGCAAAATCCTTCAAGCCTGATATCGATATTCGATGGAATCATTATACTCGCACCCATAGCTATTATTCAGGCGTCGATCTGCCTTCTTTCATGAACCATGTCGATTCCATACGAGCCAATGCTTTTGTGGAGCATCAGGATAACTTGAAACTCGTCTATGATAAGGTCAAATACCTGGAGAATTTTGAAAAAGTTGCGGGCGAACGCGTCCACTGGTTAGCGGCACTCGATATCCGTGGTAAGAGCCCGGCAATCCTCGAGAAAAGTGCCGAGCTCTCATCGTATTCTGGTTGTGACGGCTATGCCCTCAGCCATTATGGAGGTGCTCCTTTCGAGAACTTAAAGGCGGTAAAGCGGGGCATGCTGAAATCAAAATGGGCGGCCCACTTTAAATAGGTTTATGTTCGTCTCAGTCACCGCAAATCGTTTTACCTGTGCCGGAATAGGCCTTGTCTTATTGCTTTTACAGGGCATCGCTTGGGCACAAGAAAATAGCGGGTGGGACAACACCGCTTTGGACGGGGCCGGCATGCCGCCCTTAGGTTATCGGGCGGTCCCCTTGTTGGGTGAAGGGCATCGTTTTGATTCAGCTCTCGACGCCATCCCCTACCGAAACCATCGGGATGAAGCGGAGCTATTGGTGCTGGGACTAAAGGGACAAATTTGGTCGGTGCCTTCGAAAGGCGTACAGGGAAGTGTGAAGCGTCATCAATTGGCGGATATTAGAGAGGATCTCAAAAACAGAGGTGACGGTAAACCAGGATATAACAATATTCGGTTGTTGAGCGGAATTCTTGATCGGGACTGGCCGGAGCGTCCCTACTTGTATCTGGCGGTCCATCAGACTGGAGATGGCGCGCAGTGCATGATCGTCCGCTACTTGGTCAGCAATAAGTCGAACTTCTCTTTACAGGGGAAATCTGAAATCCTGCTTAAGTGGAAAACGACCAATCACAACGGTTGTGATCTCCAGTGGGGTCCAAAAGATGGCTTGCTATACATCTCCGCAGGGGATGGTTCTGTGCAGGGCGACCCCGGGAAAATCGGGCAGCAGGTGCATGTCATAAGGGGATCGATTCTTCGTCTCGATGTTCATGGCAAGCCTGACCTGGGTTGTGCTTATGCGGTGCCGAAAGACAACCCGTTCGTCGGAATGGACGATGTGGTACCCGAGATATGGGCCTATGGATTCCGTAATCCTTGGCGCACTTGTTTTCATCCGACGACCCATGAACTGTGGGTGGCGGACAACGGAGATGATCTCTGGGAGATGCTGCATTGCGTGAAGTCCGGTTCGAATGCGGGCTGGTCGTCTTTTGAAGGGCATCAGCCCTTTCATCTCGATTTGCCGCTAGGGGGACCCACGCTCAAACATACCGTTCCTCGGCTGGTTCAGCCCCATACCGAGCTCCGCTCTATTATTGGTGGTGTCTTCTATCAGGGAAAGCGATTCCCTGAGCTGGCTGGGCACTATGTGTATGGCTGCTGTGTGACTCGGGAGATCTGGGCCGTTTCGTACGATGCGTCAAAAGACACGCTGGGTAAACCGTTTCGCATTGCCAAAATTAGTGCCAATAAGCTGACAGCCGTGCGTGAAGATCACGAGGGCGAACTGGTGCTTATTTCCCTGTCTGGAACCGTAGAAACCGTCGCAGTACGCGAGACCAAGGAAACCTTTCGTCCGTGGCCCAAGACTTTGGCAGAGACATTACTGTTTACGGATGTTCCGGCACAAACACCAGCCGCCGGGGTGGAGGAATACGAGGTGCAGGCTAGAGGTTGGGCCGACGGCGCAAGTTCCCTTCGCTTCGTCGCCGTTCCTGGTATTCCACTGGTAAACCGGGGCGGCCCTCTCTCTCGAGCTAGTCTCTGGATTGATCCCGGTGGGGCTTTGGTAAAGACATTTTATTTGGATGATGCACCAGTGGAGACTCAAGTTTTGTACAATAGTGGTACTTGGCAGGGCTACACTTACCGGTGGGATTCTGCGGGAAAAACGGCGACCCTCGTTCCTGAGGAGGGAGAGACGGTCGAGATCAAAAATCAGACTTGGCGTTATCCCTCGCGCTCCGAATGTATGATTTGCCACAACCAACGTAGTCTTTTTGGCATTGGCTTTACTACGCCGCAACTCAATCGGACGAATTCAGATGGTCTAGCACAATTGGAACAGTGGCTAAAAAAGAAGATCGTGGTGGATAGTCGTAACTTGAAGGCGCGTCGGGCGGTGAAACTGGCGGATCCGTATGATCCCAAGAGCGGGACCTTAGAGGAGCGAGTGCGGGCATATCTTCATGTGAATTGTGCACATTGTCATTACCCAACTGGGCTGGGCGGTCGCTCCACATTGCACTTAGAGCACCATGTTCCCCTAGCTCATACCGGTATGATTAATGTGACACCCTTGGTTGGCTTGCTTGGCAAGCCCAAGGGCAAATTGATTGTGCCGGGTGATGCTGAATTATCTGAACTCTTGGCTCGTATGAATCGTCGCGGAGCTGGTCAGATGCCCTTGTTTGGTTCCCACCAAATTGATAAAGATGGTGTGGCTCTCATCCGGGACTGGATCAATTCACTCAATACCGGAGAATAAATAAGCAGAAAGAATTATCATGAGAAAATATTATAAAGTCGCAGCCTTGTCCGCTTTTTTTTACGGATCTTTCTCCTTGGCACAGACCGCATCAAAATCCTTGGAATCGTTGGATTCGAATTTGAACAAGATACCCTTCAAAACCGAAAATGCAGCCAATCCAAATATTCTGTTTATTATTTCAGACGACCATGGTTGGGGGGATTTGCCTTCGAACTGGGATAAGACAGAGGTCGAAATGCCACGACTCGACTCATTGGCAAATAGCGGTACTCGTTTTACTGATTATCACACTGTGCCACTTTGTGCACCTTCACGTGCTTGTTTGTTTACTGGACAGTTCACCAGTGAAAACGGCATGTGGCGTGGTCCTGGTGGCGTTCCTGGTGAGCCCGGATACAAAGGAATCAAGTGCGATGTCAAAATGCTCTCGGAGTATCTGTCCGATGCCGGCTACGCCACTGGCTGTTTTGGCAAATGGCATATGGGAGCACAACCGGGAGAATTCCCCAATGATCGTGGATTTGATGAGTTTCGCGGGTTCCTTAGTGGATCGAGTGCTTATTGGATAAAGAAGGAGAGGTCAAAAATCCTGCATAACGGTAAGCCTGATAAAACCGAGGGCCATACGACTGAATTATTCACCAAATGGTCCGCTGATTTTATCCGGGAGAATGCAGTAAAAGAAAAGCCCTTCTTTTGCTATCTTTCCTATAACGCCGTGCATGGTCCGATTCGTACGGACAAGTCAAAGCCCTCTTCAGCACCAAAGGAGTGGGTGGACAAAGCAATTGGTCGCGGTGTCAGTTTTTTACGAAGTGACTATGTCGCGGTGCTTGAGCACATGGATTACAATATCGGCAAGTTGGTGGATCTGCTTGACGAGCTCAAGATTCGGGAAAATACCCTCATCGTCTTTGTTAGTGACAATGGTGCCTGCCAGATGGAGGAAGGCCCGGGCGGCAGATTCCCCGGCAACAATGGTGCCTTCCGTGGTTGCAAGGGCACGACCTATCAAGGTGGCCTCAGTGTGCCGTTTCTCATGAATTGGCCGGACCAGTTCCCGGAAGGTGCTGTCTCGGACAGCCAAGTCATGCACGCTGATGTCTTTGCCACATTGCTTGATGTAGCCGGTATTCCCTTACCGAAGATGAATGGCAAGAATCCGATGAGTGGTATGTCTTTGGTCCCGCACATGAAGTCGAGTGCCAAGAGCACGATTCCTGAGCGCACTATGATCTTTGAGCTCTGGGGCAATGTCGCCATACGCAAGGGGAATTACAAACTCTGGGGTGATGTCGGGCGGGATTTCTCGCCGGATTGGCCGGCATTGGTCGCCAAACTGAAGAAAAGTGATCTTACCCTGTTTGATCTCAGCAAGGACATTGGCGAACAGAATGACCTGCGGACCCAGTTGCCGGAGGTGTATGTTTCACTCAAACAGGAGCTGATTGACCACTTTATCAATGTTAATGCAGAGTACCCATCGGCTAAGACGCACCCGGAGCTTTTTGCGGCTTACAAGAGTGCGCCTGCACCTGCGGCCAAGAAGCCCCGGAAGAAGAAGGCTGCACCGAAGTCTGCAGACACGAAACCTGGACCAACTTCCGAAAAAAGCGGCAGAAAAAACGCTTTCGTTGCCATGGATATCAATGGGAACGGCAAGGTTACTCTCGAAGAGCTCGATGGCTGGTTTAAAAATCGGGCCGAAAAGAATCCGGACAAATTTACCTACAAGGCGGAGCAAGCTAGAGCTGCCTTGGTGAAACAGGATGCCAACAAAGACGACGAATTGACATTGGAAGAATGGACGAAGTGAAGACTGTGCGTTTCGATTTCAGAGTGATCTCGATGTGGGTAGGCAACATCGACAATTTAACTTCTGTGTAAGCTATTGAGGGCGCCAAGTACGGACAGGTTCATTTTCAATATCGATGGCTTACTTAGTATAGATAAAACTCAAGCCAAGAAAGTTTCTGAATAATATGAAAAAAAAGAAGCGTTTTCTCACCCTTTTCTCCATATCTTTATTTTTTTGGGTATTAGTCGCTGAAGCAACGAAGAATTCTGAAACCGGGAACCCCAATGTCGTTTTTATCCTGAGCGATGACCAGAGCTGGGACGACTACGGCTTCATGGGACACCCTCACCTGAAAACTCCCCACCTCGATCAGTTGGCAGGGGAGGGCTTTCTCTATGAAAGGGGCTACACAACTGCTGCGATTTGCCGTCCCTCATTGGCCAGCATCGTGACCGGGCTCTATCCACACCAAACGGCCGTGCGGGGCAATCGTCCTTTCATGGGTGAAGGCGTCGACCACAGACGACTGCGTGCCAATAAAAAACTGTGGCCTCTGGCACAAGAGCAATCAAAAGTCATGACCGCAACGCTGGAGCATGCGCCTTCCATGGTAAAACAGTTGCAGAATCACGGGTATGCCACGCTTCAGACCGGGAAGTGGTGGGAGGGAGATCCTCTCGACCATGGATTCGATGAAGGTTGTGGTCACCATATTGGCCGCAAGACCATGGAGCCGATTTACAACTTTGTAGACAAGGCACAGAAGAACGCACAGCCCTTCTTTATTTGGTACGCCGTCTTCCTGCCGCACACTCCGCACAATGCACCGGATCGGCATTACCTGAAATATAAAGACCTCGCTCCGAATGAATCGACCGCCCGTTATTGGGCCAACATCGCCTGGCTCGATGAGACCTGCGGTCAGTTGGTGGACTTTTTGAAGGAGAAGAATCTTTATGATAATACACTCTTCGTATTCACCGCAGATAATGGCTGGCGGCCCGACCCAAAACAGGTCAGTTGGTATGTGCGATCCAAGAAAGAACCAGTCGAAGCGGGGGTGCGTACACCGATCTTCTTGACTCACAAAAATAAGATAACACCCGGTCGCGATAAAAAGACCCTGGCCAGCAATATCGATATAGCACCGACGATTTTGAAAGCCTGCGGGATCGAGCCAGACAAGGCGATGTCCGGTCTTGATTTAAGGAAGCCAGAGGTCCTTACCGAGCGCGACCGCATCTTCGTGGATGTCTACTGGGACAATATCCGGGTCGATGCTTTAGAGGATTTGGATAGCGACCTTATTGCACGGGTCGTCATCGATGGCTGGGACAAGTTGATCGTCCGACCGGATGGTAATGAGCTCTATGACCTGAAGAATGATCCCGACGATCGTAGCGATATCTCTCGACAAGACCCAGACAAGGTCCAGGAAATGCCTAGGTTGATCGATGACTGGGTGAAGAAAACCCCGGTAGTTTTTACCCATGTACCCTAACACTATTATGAAGAAAACAAGAGCATGCAGAATTTTTAAGTTCCCCATTTTGGTCCTGTCCGTGTTTTTTATTGGGACTCCGGCTTTAGTGTGGGCAGAGTCAGATCCCAACGAAATTGTAGCGGCGGATCTTCTCACTGTTGCGGCACCCAGTTCGGAAGCGGAGTCACGCTTACGGGTTATTCGATTGACGACACGAGACGGTTCCATGGGGTATGGAGACTACCTTGAATTTGGTCTTTCTGCGAAGGAAGAGGAAGAGACGCTGACACGCTTAGTTGATCGTTATGGTGTTCAGGGATACAAACTCAATATCTTTCTGACCGACCCGTCCATGCGGGCTGTTGGCGAGGGACATACTGTCATCGGCCAGACTGCCAATTACTTACTTCATGCGAAGACGCGCTACTGGCCCGGGCGTGCACTGTATCACCGAGAAGGCTTTGGCCGGATGTGGCAGGGGCCCGGAAAGTCAGGGCTGGTCATTGCCCTGCAGGCTGCCTTGCTTGATCTTACAACGGAAAAAAGTCCAAGTCAGGTGCGGCTCTGCCCATCGATTCGGATTTATCGGGAATCTAAAGCTAAGCGTCGCATATGTACGCCTGATGAGATTCAGCAATCGGTTACATCGCTCAAGAAAGCGGGCTTTACTGCAGTCCGATTGGAACTGGCTGTAGCCTTGGATGATGAAATGAAGGCACGCGGAGAATGTGCTCCCTACCGTTATCCACAGGAGATTCTTGGTCAAATCACCACTCTGATGCACGCGGCGAAAAAGGCAGCCGGTAAGGAAATGGATGTGGTTGTTGTTGCCAATATGAATTTGAGCACCGATGGGATGACCTACCTGGCTCTGAGGTGCGAAAGGACAGGGGTTTCATTGCTTGAAAACCCAATGGCTCTTCGCCATCTCCCGGAGCAGGGTGCGGCCAGTAAGGAGTTTGGTCAGCCCCTTGGCTTTGGCGGAGACTACCATACAACGGAGGATTTCGCTCAGGGTATCCAAAACCAAGTTGGTACCGTTTTGGTACCGGATGCTGGTATCATAGGTGGAGTCACGATGCTTGCCCGGACGGCGGATCTGGCACAGCAAGCAAAATTAAAAATGGCTCCTGTGGTGCAGGGAGGTCCTCTTTCTTTACTGACAGTTGCTCGGTCACTTTCCAAACGGAAAGAAATACTCTGGGTTACTTCCCCTTATCAGGAAGAATGGCTGAAGGAGGATGGGGTTCTCAGGCGACCCTTGCAGATGGAAAAAGGATCGTTGGTATCAAAGTCCTGTGAGATTGATGAAACGAAGTTTCAGGTACAGCGAATTGCTCAGCCAGAAACAAAGAACAAGGAAAAGTAATGGAGTATCAAGAAATGAAACACTCAGCCAATCGTCGAAACTTTCTCAAGCAGGCTACCTTGGGGATCGGAACCTTTACGGCATTGCCGTCTCTTGATCTTCCATTGCTTGCCGCAGATCTGGGTAGCCGTATCAAGGCGGTGGAGTTACTGGTGTTAAAACAAAATCGTGAGCAGCGGCGGGTGTTGAAAGTCATCTCCAGTACAGGTGTTGCCGGATATGCGGACTTTCCGGACCTCGACTATGCTCCATCATTTGGTGCCGTTGCGAAGAAGTATTTGATTGGAGCCAATCCTTTTGCGGTGGAGGCCATCTGGTCGGAGATGCGGCAGGCCGGTGTACTCTGTTCGCATCGTACTGCACTGGATTATGCCCTGTGGGATCTGGTTGGCCGCGAGACCAATAAGCCGGTTTATGAACTGCTCGGTGGTCCCGTTCGTGACCGGATACGGATCTATCGATATGGAAACCCGAAGCCAGGCGAGGTGGAAAATGAAGACGCCTGGCGTGCCATAGGCCGGGAGCTGGCCAAGGAGCCTGGTGCGGCCGTGAAAACGGATCCGTGGTTAAGGTTCGAAAGATATATCGATAAGAAAATCTGGGAAGACACGGTATACGAAGGCGGAGGAAAAATGCCGACCGAGGAGAATATCGCCTTTAACGAAATGGTCTTTCGCTGCCTTCGGGAAGGGGGAGGCGATAAAATTGACCTGATCCACGGCGGTCATGGTCAGTGCAGTGCTGAGGGTGCCATCGCGACCTGCAAACCGATCGAGCAATATGACCTGTTATGGATAGAAGAGCCGGTGGCGCCTACGGTCAGTATGGATGAAATGGCTAAAGTGGCAGCCGGCACCACCATTCCAGTTGCAACCGGAGAAAACCTTCAGGGACTTGAGGATTTTAGTCGTCTGATCGATAAGCGGGCCGCTTCAGTTCTAAATCTTCCGCCGCCTAATGTAGGTGGACTCACCGAAGCCCGTAAGATTGCAACCCTCGCCGAATCACGGGGCATGCAGATCGCGCCGCATTTCTTTTCCTATGGGCCATTAAACTGGGTCGCGATGGCCAACCTTTGTATGGCAGTACCCAATGTGTTGATTCTTGAAGCGAATGCGTTACGGGAAAGTACATCCGGGCCCAAAAGTCTCAACAATAATCAGTTTTTCAAGGAACCGATCCAATTTGACGGCTTCTATTTTGAGCCTTCTGGAAAGCCAGGCCTGGGTTATGAATATGATGAGAAATTCGTTGTGAGCCGGGAAAAGTTGGCGTGAATATATATATTCCTTTTATGATCTTATGCCTCTTCTTCCTCGGTTGTGCAGGGAGTCCCACTACTGGTATTAAACCTTATTCATGGGATGATCCGTACTGGAAAGCCGAAAATTATCAGAGCAAAGATCCAGAAAGTGTGCTTCTTACCGAAGGAGACCTTGAAAGAAATTATAGGGAAGTGGCCAGGATCTATACCGAAGGAGGACCCAAGAATAAGGAGGAAGCTTTCAGTCTCATGAGAAGTCGGCTTGCGGAATTCGGTGCGGATGCCGTGATCAAAGTCCGGGAAAAGAAAAATAAGAATTTCGAAGGGATCGTGGTTCTTTTCGACTAGTCTTACTTTTTCGGTTTTTTGGAATTTTTCTTCAGGACTTGGCTCGCCACTTCCTTTTTAGGTAACCATTTTTCAAAACGGCTCAGGTCGGAAGTTGCCGCCAGATTCTTCCATTCATAGGGATCCTTGGTGTGATCGTAGTATTCCTCGGATCCGTCGGCATATCGAATGTACCGTTCAGTTGCGGTACGGACCGAATGGTTTCCTTGACCGTGGGTGGTGATGGCGGGGTGTTTCCATTTAGATTTCTGGTTTCGTAAGAGAACAGAGATGTCGTGACCGCTCACATGCTCAGGTTTCTTAATCCCAGTCAGCGAACATAGGGTAGGGTATATACTCATGGTATCGACAGGCTGACTGCATTTCGTCCCGGGCTTGGTAACCCCGGGAGCCACCCATATCATCGGAATGCGGGTGGTTTCCTCCCAAAGGGCAAATTTTCTCCAATGCTGTTTTTCACCGAGCGACCATCCGTGATCACTCCAGAATACGATGATGGTATTTTTCCGGTCGGGGCTTTTTTCAAAGGCATCGAGAAGTCTGCCCACATTCATGTCGGTGTAGGCACAGGTCGCGAGGTACGACTGAATCGCGGCTTTCCAGCGTCCGCTTTTTAAAAACCTGGCATGATCTGCCTGGGGTTTGGCCATTTTAATTCCTGCCGGGGGGATGTCATCGAGATCATTTTCGATATGGGGCGGCAGCTTGATTTCATCGAGTGGGAAATCCTCATAATATTTACGGGGAGCCACAAAGGCCAGGTGTGGTTTATAGAGTCCACAGGCAATAAAGTATGGTTTCTTACGCTTTTTCGAAAGTCGTTCCACGCAGTAATCAACCGAATGCCAATCCACAATGTCTTCATCCTTTAAATCCGGGAAGGTTTTCTCGACATGGTAACCGTCATATTTATCGACTCCCGGGCCATTGCTGAAGAAATTTCGTGCACTCATGTAATCACTCCACTCCTCGTTCAAAACATCCATTTGGTGGTAAATCTTACCGGCCCCGGAAACATAGTACCCAGCTTGTAAAAACTGGGCGGATAATCCCTCCCCGGGCTTTTGGTACTTTCGCCATTCATGTCCGTTCTTGTAGCATCCACTTATCCATGGCCGTCTGCCACTCATCAGAGCACAACGCGAAGGTTCGCATGCAGGCACGGCGGTGTGTGCATTGGTGAAGGTGGTGCCCATGGCGGCAAGACGATCGATATTTGGAGTCTTGGCCTGTGAGTTGCGACCCAGATGACTGACCCAATGGTTCAGGTCGTCGACTGCAATGAAGAGGACATTCGGACGGTCTTGAGCTGTAAGAGTAAGGGTCGAGTAAAAGGCTGCAATAAGGGTAAAAAAGCGAAAGGTCATAATGGATTATATTGGGTATCTAAAGATTGTACTCTTGTCAGTTTTACTCAATCGAATCATCTTTGGAAGATGATTTTTAGATATTCATCCATTCTTTTTTTAACGACCCTTTTCTGCCTGAGTTCATTTGCTCGGGATAATGTAAGCCCCGATGAAGTTCTTGAGTACAAGAATACCCCACAGGGAAAACTTTTCCTGCACACCTATTATCCGGATAATTGGAAAAAGACGGATAAGCGCTCAGCGGTGGTCTTTTTCTTTGGGGGTGGATGGAATGGTGGATCTTACACCCAATTTTCCAGACATGCGGATTACCTGGCATCCCGTGGAATGGTTGCTTTTGCGGCAGACTATCGGACTAAAAGTAAACATAAGACTGAACCAAAGGCCTGTGTGAGTGACGGCAAATCCGCGGTTCGCTGGATACGTGGAAATGCGGCGAAATTGGGAGTGGATCCAAAAAAGATCATTGCGGGCGGAGGATCTGCCGGTGGACATGTGGCTGCCACAACGGCCACGATCAAAGCCTTTGATGAATCAAGTGACGATCTGTCGATTAGTCCTAAACCGCAGGCCTTGCTGCTGTTCAATCCCGTGATTGATAACAGTGAAAAAGGATATGGATATTCAAGAGTGGAAGCGTATTGGAAAGAGTTTTCCCCGATGCATAATATTAAAAAAGGAATACCCCCGACCATTTTCATTTGCGGAACGAAGGATAATCTCATTCCGGTTGCCACCGGAGAATTATTCAAGAAGAAGATCGAGAAAGTGGGTGGACGTTGTGATCTTCACTGGTACAAAGATGCAAAGCATGGTTTTTTCAATGCAATGTACACGGAGACCATGCTCGAGGTGGACAAGTTTTTGGTTTCTCTGGGATATCTCAAAGGCTCGGCTACTTTACATTAATAACCCTTTATGTATCTTGTGGTAGATGCAACTGATGATTCTAGGGCTTAATAATCCTAAAACCTCAGACTAGAAAATAAGTAAAAGTTGTTTTTACTTACTCAGCAGCAGCTACACCCGCCGCCACTCGACTTTGGTTTTGAGAACATCGATAGGGTGGATTCATCTGGCTCGGACTCCTGGCATGATATAAGCCGACGGACTGGCGTAAAAGGAGGAGTGTTTCCCATATGATGATTGGCAACCGAGCATAATTGTCCCCAATTGGTTAAAGTTTCTTTGCTGCTGTGGCTAACGGAAAGAGTTTCTCCGTTGTCATCGCAGTAGTAATCGTAGGTGATCATGAGAAGGTGATTTTAATTATTTAAAAAATTTGAAATTACAGAACATGGATATTTTGATGGGCTTACTCAATAAGCTTTCTCAAGTTTTAATGAACTTTTTTCAACTCATTCAATATTATTATCCTAAAAGGAGTAAGAAGGAGTCTTATCCTGACATAACTAAGTAGATATGAAAATCTTCGACTCAAGAAAATCAATAGATGGAAAATTAAAACCATTGTTGGTTTTTTTATCCCTTACGATTTCCAGTTATGCCCAAAGGTCTGCAACCTCTCCGGATCAGATACATTTGCCAGATGGTTTTGAAATCGAATTACTATATTCTGTTCCCCGTGAAGATCAGGGTTCCTGGGTTGCCATGTGTATGGATGATAAAAACCGCTTGATCGTGAGTGATCAGCATGGGGGGATCTATCGATTCCCGATTCCCAAGTTGGGTGAAAAGGTGGATCCTGCAACTATTCAGCAGATCACCTATTCCACTTCTGGTGCCAAGGCTCGGAAAAGGATAACTGGAACAGCTCCCAAGGCGATGACGGAGGAACTGGCCAAGCTTCCGAAAATAGGACATGCTCAGGGTCTCTGTTATGCATTCGACAGCCTTTATGTCGTGGTCAATACGAGGAACAGTGCGAGTGGTTGTGGAGTGTTTCGCCTCCTTGATACCGATGGAGACGACAATTTTGACAAACTGATCGAACTTAAAAAACTCGGTGTGTTGGCAGGTGAGCACGGCCCGCACGCCATTATCCCCGCTCCTGACGGAAAGCATCTTTATGTGGTTATTGGCAACCAGACAAAAGTTCCGTCTGATTACGCCCATTCCCGGGTTCCTGAATTTTGGGGAGAAGATCAATTAATACCTTCCCTGAAATATTCTGCCAATGGCTCGGAAGCTCCGCTTGGACATATTGCCCAGATCGATCCTGAGGGCAAAACCTGGGAGGTGGTAGCCACCGGTTTTCGTAATCAGTATGATGCCGCGTTCAACCGGGAGGGAGAGCTCTTTACCTATGACGCGGATATGGAACACGATCTTAATACGCCCTGGTACCGTCCCACCCGGATTAATCATGTGATCGATGGGGCTGAATATGGATGGCGCACCGGATCCGGTAAGTTTATGGATTATTGCTCGGACAGTTTTGGAGCGGTCGTTGATATCGGGCCGGGATCACCGACCGGTGTCTGTTTCGGATACGGGACCAAATTTCCCGCCAAGTATCAAAATGCCTTTTTTGCCTGTGACTGGTCATACGGAAAACTTTATGCGGTGCATCTCAAACCCATGGGTTCCACCTACAGTGCCACATTTGAGGTATTCGCTTCCGCTCAGCCCCTTCCGCTTACCGATCTCTTGGTTAATCCAGCTGACGGAGCGATGTACATGACGGTTGGCGGTCGCCGGGTCCAGTCCGGGCTGTATCGTTTGACTTACACCGGTAATGAATCCACGGACACGGTAACCTCAATCCCCGGCGGGGAGACTGCTCGAAAACAGAGGCGTGTTTTAGAAGGCCATTTACAGGCTGACAGTAGGGTTGCCAGCAAGCCCGAGCTCGACCGTATTTGGGATTCACTGGGATCTCCGGACCGGGGCATTCGTCATGCGGCTCGGGTTGCCCTTGAGAAGCAACTCGTTTCTGATTGGAAGGATCGACTTTCGGGCGAAAAAGATCAGGTGATCAGTACTGCTGCGATGATCGCCCTCGCTCGGGTTAACGCTGATCAATCCGCATCAGAAATTTTTGCAAAAGCCACCAGTATTCGTTACCGAAGTTGCGAGTCTCGTCAGACCCGTCTCGATATTTTACGCAGCGTGACGCTGGCCCTTATTCGTGCCGGCCAACCAAGTTCTGCGGACCGTGCGAAACTAATGAGTTGGCTTGATGAAATTTACCCGTCTCAGACACCCGAAGAAAACCGAGATCTTGCTGCGATTGCCGCCTTTCTTGAGGCACCTTTTGCGGTGGAGCGGGGAATCCGGCTACTGACCAATTCCTCGGTGCAGGAGGAACAGATCGGATATGCACTCAATCTTCGCTTTATCAAGAATGGCTGGACCCCGGAATTGCGTGGTACCTATTTCAAATGGTTTGTACTTTCTGGTAATTACAAGGGAGGTGCCCGCATGTCTAAATTCCTGACTGACATAAAAAAACATGCCACCGAATCAGTTCCTGAGGCTGATCTCACGCCTGAGCTTACCCGACTGATTACGACCCAGCCAAAGAGTAGTATTCCTCAGTTTACTTTTGAACCCCGTTCTTTTGTTAAGAATTGGGCTATGAATGATTTCTCCAATGACCTGGACTTGAAGGTCAAAAAACACCGGGATTTTGCCAATGGTCGCAAGATGGCCGGAGCTGGTACCTGTTATGTCTGTCACCGCTTCAATGGAGAGGGTGGGGCGGTCGGGCCTGATCTATCCTCCGCGGGAGGGAAGTTTAGTGCCTATGATTTATTGGAGGCGATTGTTGAACCCGGTAAGGAAATCAGCGATCAGTATGGAACCACTAATTTTAATTTTAAAGACGGAACCGTGGTTAGCGGTCGGATCATGAATCTTGGTGAGGATCATTATCAACTTAATAACGATATGATGAACCCGGGGCATTCAATCTTTGTTAAAATAAAAGACATCAAGTCGATCGAAGCATCGCCTGTTTCCATGATGCCTCCGGGCCTGATTAACACCATGAGCAAAGATGATGTGTACGATCT
>Ga0129327_10000918_pt1 | contig 17629 bp, 9 predicted proteins | sample CPBDNA_6_FD_111799 | JGI IMG/M metagenome (GOLD analysis project Ga0129327, IMG submission 111799) | Freshwater to marine salinity gradient microbial communities from Chesapeake Bay, USA - CPBay_Spr_31_0.8_DNA | ecosystem: Environmental > Aquatic > Marine > Coastal | place: USA: Chesapeake Bay... | reverse complement strand
TCTCGCAAGGGAGGACGACGAAAAGATGCTGCGAAGGAGCAGCAGCGGCGGAGAGAGCGCGAACGACGCGAACAGCACCCTCGTCATCACAGGAGGAGGAGGAGGAAAAAGAGGGAAGAAGAAAACGACGAAAAACGTATTAATTCTTATTCTCCTCCTCTTCGCGACGACGGTATTCGCGACGTTCTTCCACGGCCACCGGAGAGTCGGGGAAGCGTTTGACTTCTCCGAGACGATTCAGACGAATTCCCCGGAGGGTGCGCGTCGAGACAGAGCGAGAAACGCGGCGAGTACCAAAGAAGACGCTTCTTCGTCTTCTTCGTTTGCCGTTGGAGGATACAGAGGAGGAGGAGGAAGAGGTGCGAAAGAAACATCATCCGAAAACGAAGACGAGGCAAAGACAACTTTTGCAGCAGAACGACAGAGAGAAAAAAACCGGGCTTTGGATAAAGAGACGGAAGAATACATCGCCCGAGAGCAGAAGCGATTATCGAGTCCACCATTGCCTATCGCGAGCAGTAGCAGTAGCAGTAGCAGTAGACGACGGAACAGAAGGAGTGGGCAAACGCAACAAGGAGAGTTTACGTTGGAACACGTCGGTCCGAAAGGTACGAGCGAAGTGCGCCCGAACGGCCGGTGCGTGTCCTCGGGAGGCGATGATAAGGAAAGGAAGGTTTGGCACCGATTGGAATCCGTAGACGATCCGTTGTTTATACGAGTCACTGGTGCGTATTACGATCCCGCCAGATCTAGAAATAAACCGAAAACAAGGAGTTTAATTATGCACAGATCGATGTTTGAACCGGGAGTAAGGGTGGTGAAGATTGATAGGAACGGCGAGAGAGTGGAACCGGGAAGTCACAGCGGCGGAGAAGAGATCGACGATGGAATAGAAAACAACCCTTCGCTGATGAATAAGAGAAGCGGGAACAGTTGGCAAGACGAAATGACCAGACGCGTGGGGACGTCAGAGGACGAAGAGATTATTTTAGATTTTAGAGGCGATTTAGTCGAGCAGCTCCCGAGAGAGGACGAGGATCATAAAGAGTTTAGTTTTGGAACGTGCGCGATTGTGGGAAACTCGGGAGCAATATTAGGGAAAGGATACGGTGAAGAAATCGATGGGAAAGACGCGGTTTGGAGGGTGAATTACGCGCCGATAGATGGATTTGAAAAGGACGTCGGGTATAGGACGACGTTTGACTTGATCAATCAGCAGCACACGAAACGATTCGTTCGCGGCGATGGCGAGTACAGCGAAGAGGATGAAGACGACGCGAACAGTGATGCATCTGGTCAAGCAGAAGAGATTACGGAAGCGGACGAGTCAAAACCGAAAGTAGTTTTGAAAAATGGTCGCGGAGCGAAGCACGCTTCCAAGAGAAACTCTACGCTCATGGTTTTTGAAGTGACATCAAACTACGCCAGGAAACACTTATACGCCAGACTTATGCGTCAAAGAACGAATAAAGGGTTGAAGATATGGTCCCCCGAACTAGTCGTGCACACGCAGCGATCCTGGGACGTCTTGTCGCACTTGACGGCGCAAAAAATGGGCACGAGTAAAACCGGGAAAGCTATGTCTGGAGCGTACGCCGTTATTTTAGCCTCCCAAATTTGCGAGGAAGTGCATTTATACGGATTTAGCCCTTATAAGAGACGAGATATTGGACAGGCTGTTCCGTATCATTATTTCGACGAAATACCTGCAGTTTTAAAACACCACTCTTTCGATCTAGCTATTGAGGTGTTTAAAACGATTCGAGATTGGCCATGTTCAGGCGTCCGATTAGAAATACATCCGTAACCGATTATTTATGTTTAATATATGCACTCTGCTACACTCGATTGTGTCGTTGACAACAATAAACTCGCTATGTTTAATATCTAATTTTATATGTATACTTTTCGATTAAGCTTGGCATCCTTGGACGTCGTGGAAGTCGCAAACGACGCTCGCGCACTGCGTCAGCGAATCTTTCTGCGATGCCGCCGGCGTGTCCGATAAGTAGCACCCCTGGCAGTTCTTAGTCTTTGGAATGCACCCAATTACTTTGATTCCGTCTTCAGTAGATTCGCATTTGCTGTTGACTTGCCGATAAAGACCTAAAGCGGTCTCATCTTCGGATGTTTCGCACGCTTTGGAAACGAGAATCTTCGGAGTGCTCGTCGTTTCAACCGCAGCACCAGACGTGTCGATGGCACCATCAGCAGAAGTTGCAGCAGATGCTGTGGCAGCTAAATTACGCGCTTCTGCACTCGCTTTCGCGTTCGCCGTGTCTTCATTCATGCGCTTCTCTGCGCTCGTGGTTGAAATTCCTTCCAGCGAAGGCATATCATCCGGATTTGCGCGCGACTCCTCTTCAGGGGCTTCCTCTTTTTCTTCTTCCTTTTCTTCTTCTTTCTCGTCGGGTGCTTCCTCGGTCCCTTTTTCTAAGTGATCGATCGTTTCCAGCGCAGAAAATATTGAATCTTTCGTTTTGTCGACAATCTTCGCCACTGCCTTTACTTTCGGGATGACGGAACTTTTCGGATCTTCTTCCGATGAACGGGTTCCTTCCTCGTCGTTAACTTTTTCTTCCTTTTTTTCTTCTCCTCCTTCCTCTTCTTCTTCTTCTTCTTCTTCAACATCTTCGGGTGTCTCTGATGGTCCAAGATCGTACATTTTACCGGAGGTGCTCATCTTACCAGACTTGAAGTTCTTCACGGCTTCGGCGTAACGCTCTTTCGATCGAGCGTATCCAGAAGAGATGGAACCTTTCTCGAGCTCTTTACCGGAATAATTAGCCGAAGAATCTTCTTGTTCCTGTTTCAGCTGATCTTCCTCGGAACCTTCGCTTTCTTCATCAGTTTGATCATCTTTTTCTTCTTCCTCTTGCTCCTCTTGATCATCGTCAGCCTCTTCATCGATGTCTTCCTTCTCTTCTTCTTCGGCATCATCGGAAGCGTCGTCCGAGGTAGACGTAGCAGTTGCTTCGTCCTCCTTCGCTTTTGACTTCAAAAAACCTCCAAAGGTGCTCTTCTTTTCTACTTGCTCTTCTTTACCGTCGGCGTCGGCGTCCTCTTCGTCTTCTTTTTTACCGATGACTGCCTCGTTCATAATATCCGGGTGCGTGTCTCCGGCAACTTCTTCTGAAGGCTCGAGAGATGAAGATGCGCCTTTCTTTTTCTTCGCGGAAGTGGCAGGGAGCGTTGCCGACGAGGCCGTTTGGTTCTTTCCACCCGGTAAGATGAAGTTACCGTCGGCATCGATCGGTAACAAATCGCTTTCGTCCGGTAGCACCGGCTTCAAGTTTCCGTTGGGTAAGTCAACCAATAAATACGATTGTAAGTGTTGCGCGATATTCCCGAGAGACAAATCATCGCTCACGACTGGATACACCTGGTAACCAACGAAACACACCGAGGCCGTCATGGTCAACGCGCTAAAAGCACCGATAGCTTTACACGTCTTTGCAAATCCGGTGCCCGACTTCATCCTCTTTTCTTCTTCCTCCTTCTCCTTCTCTTCTTCGCTATTTTTGCTCAACAACGGTTGACGTTCGTTCATCATCGCTTCCTCGTCGTTCGTCGAGGACAAAGGTTTCGCGCCCTTTTTCTTCTTCTCCTTGATCTTCTTTTTCTTGGACGAAGATTTCGACGACAACGAACCGGAAGAAGACGAGTTGTACTTGGAGTCGTTTTCGTCGTCGTCGTCCGAGACTTTAGCCAAATCACTCTTTCTTCGTCGTCGTCGTCGACGACCAGATTCGATATCATCTTCTACATCATCGTCATCGCTACTACTCGCTCGACCATCGCTTTCATCATCGCTTTTATCTTCGATATCAACAGCGACTTCTTCGCTTTTAACACGTTTAGCTTTCGAGGAAGACGACGTAAACGACGACGACGATGCCGTCGATTGCGACTGCGCATCATCGTCTTCGTCGTCATCTGTTCCTTTCCTCGCTCCATCATCGTCACCGTCGATTTCGATGAACACGGACGGAGAATCTGGAGAGATCATCATCCGTTCCTCTTTGTCTTTGTCTTCTTTTTCGTCTGAATCGTCTGAATCGTGGTCTTCCTTTTTCTTCTTTGTCTTCTTTGTCTTCTTTAACGATGATGATGATGATGATTTTGCGTCCGCCTTTTCCTCCTCACCAGACGCGTCTTCTTCGTCTTCCCCAACAGTCGTGGTGGTCATCTCTTCCTCGTCGACTTCGACAATCACCGCATCTTCTCTCTCTAGGACGTGTGGCAACACCTCCTCCGTGGTCGATTGCGTCGCTATCGCTTTTTTCGAGCAGCATCCTCCTTTCGCCGCCGCCGCCGTCTTCTTCTTGGCCTTTTTTAAAGCTTCCTCTTCGTGATGATGATTGCCGCGGCGTCCCTTCTTTTCCCTACTCATGTTATTTTTACGAGAAGAAGACAAAGAACTCGTCGCCGACGCCGTCGAAGACGATCCTCCTCCTCCTCTCCTCCTGTTGGTAGAAGAAGTCATCAGCATCTCGTTGGCCTCGTCGATGTTCTCATCGGCTTGCGAGACGCCGACGATGCGTCTCATGGTGGGTGTAGGCAGAGAGAGAGACCAACACAGAGAAAAATGTCTCTCGGTCTCGGTAAAGCGTCGTCTTCTTTTTTGTGATGATGTTGGATGTTGGAACAATTTTTTTTTGTTTGGTTTTTTTTGTTCCGTTTTGTGATTTGTGGTGTACTTGTTTCATTGATGAGCCCTTTTTTTTTGGTGTGGGAAAAGAAGGTGCACACTTTAAAAGGACAAGGTGCACACTTTTTAAATTAGTTTTCTACTCGTCCATACCTTTTTTTCCTTCATCATCATCAATCATTTAACAAAAAGAAGTGAAAAAAATACCCCGAGGAGAACGCACTTGAGGAGACGAGGGTTTAAAAGAACCTCGAAAGAGCATAAAATGAACGCATTACGTTTACATTTACTACAGAAAGGGATAAAAGTACACGCGTATTCTCTTTGAACGCGTGTATTTCTACGATAAGATGTACATACGCTCGACGTCGCGCGCGTTCAAAAATCTTCTCCTCGAAAAGACTCCACCGAAAACATCGATCGCAGAAGACGAATTGAAGCGCTTTATCAACCTGGAACGTATCCAAACGATGAAGGAAGAGCAGAAGCGATCACCTGGAACAACTTGCGTGACATTATTCGCGCGTATACAGCTATTTCACACCTCTCGAACGGACGCGCGTTTGAACGCGATATTTTCGTCGCCCTTCTCTTGTCGGTGATAAAAAACAAGTTTCGACAAACGGTGCGGAGGAAGAGGTTTTTGGAGTTTTGAAGGCTTACAAAACACCAAGCACGAACAACTCACACCAGACGTATCGTTGCGATTCAAATTTACGTTTCGTTTCGTCCATTTAGGCGCTCTTCTCGCGCGGTTTCTGATCAGTTTTTGGTTTGAAAAAAGGCAGTTTCTCTTCGCAAAACAAAAATCTTTCGCGCGTTTTTTCGACACGTGTTCGAGAGTTTTTCTTTCTTCGACACTTTCGTTTTTGCGTCGCCTCTCTTTTTCTTCATAAATCCTCCTCCTTCTTCTTCGAAAGCGTCACGCGCGAAGAACAAAATCCGATTCGAACGCCTTGATCGCGTTAAATAACATACGATCGGTACGTTCTTCGTTTTCAGGTATCCGTAACCTCGTATTAAGTCCACGGCGAGCACGTTTCCGCAAAATCGCAACAGCTTGTAGGATTTTGAAGGCGGGAATTTTTTAGACGCCAAAACGCATCGAGTTTACGCGCGTCGTGTGAGAGCGCGTCGATCGCGATAAAGATTGAAAGAACCAATATTTGGAGTTCTGGTCATCTCTAGTTGATCAATCGAGAAGATGTTTTCGCAAGACTACTCGCAACAGTCCTCCGCGGACGCGTTTCCGACGACAAATAAGCAACTTTTTTGCAACGGAAGCAGCCTCGAGGGGGGAGGCGAAGGGGCGAAGTTTTCGAAGAGCCACGACGAGAAGGCGGGCGACGACAAAATAGAGACGAAAACAAATAAGTTGGTCAGTCGCCAATCTGTGTCTTCGGAACACAGCGGAGACGAGCTCTTCTGTTTGGATGATCCGAACGAGGGAGAAGGATTTGGTACGTTCGGTGGGGGTGCTAGAAACGCGCGCGTGGTGAATGGGGTGATTCGATTGCAATCGTTCACGGAAAGCGACGAGGAATATCGATGCGAAGATGATCGACGCGACGCCCTTTCAGAGTTTCAAGACGAAGAAGAAGAGGAGGAAGGAGCAAAAAAATATCAACAAAAATATCAACAACAATGGAATAATAACAATACTTTTACCGCGGTTAGAAGAGGTAAAACGGTTCGCGATCTCATAGAGCGGATCATAGAATTTAGCACCGAGCCGCAAATCTCGGTTTGGGAGGATGTCTTGCTCGATTTACGAAGGAAAGAAGACGAGGACGCGCGCTTCGTTTTGGACGTGAACGAGGCGAGACACTTGCAATTTCGAGTGCCACTGGTGGAGTGGATTTTGGACGTGTGCGCGGAAGCGCAGTTTGGTCCGGCCACGGCGGATGTGGCCGTGGAATACATGGTACGTTTATATTCATTCTTTCTTCTTCCGATGATCGGTCTTTTGTGCGTCGATCACGCGCGCGCGCGCAGGAGGAGACCCACTTTTGTTTTGCTTCTCCTTCTTTTTTTTTTGCAAAAAGCCCCGCGAAAAGGCAGAAAAAGGCGCGCGCGAGAGAGAAAAAGTCGAAAATATCTTGTCCAAAGAAAAAAATCTTGGAAATCTCGGCTTGCCTTTTTGCCTTTTTTCAAAAAAAAGTTGAGAGGAATCTTTTAATTGAAAAATAAAAATAATACTGACGACGACTCAATCATCTATTCTTCTCTCTTTCTTCAATTCATTCAATCAACAGGATCGAGTACTTTCCACTGTCATGGTTCCAAAATCTTCCTTGCAGTTGGTAGCGTTGTGTTGCATACAAGTCGCGGCGAAGTATGAAGAGACGGAGGAGTTAGTCCCGAGTCTTTCCAAGTTGAGATATTTCGGCTCGAATATTTATTCCGTGGATATCATTCGAAAAATGGAATTGGCCGTGTGCGTGGAGTTGAAATGGTCCATGGGCGTCGTGCGACCGAGTCACTTCATCGAGGCTATCTTGGCCTTAACCAGAATGCCGGACGGTGGTAACGTCGAATGGGCGCAGATTTCCGATAAGATTGAAGACGTGAGCTATGCGATGTACCACGCGATCGTTTCAGACGCGGAAGTTTCTTCAGTCAAACCGTCTCGACTTGCCTTGGCGTGCATTTGTGCCGCGAGATTACAATTAGAGAGCGAAGGGTTTCTCTATAACGAACCGATGTTGACGGATGATTTGAAATTGGCCGTCGGCGACGATTCTTGGTTGGCCACGAACGAACTCGAGTTATTTTCGCGAAATATCTTGGAACGATACAATTCATCCACGAGTGAAAATCAGCAGCAGCAACAACAACAACAACAACAACAGTATACAAACACCGGTGATAACAACAACGCATACGCTGATAACAAGGATGTTGACGACGTAAATAACGTACCATCGTTTTCGTCTCAAGCTTCGCAATGCGAGCACGCGAGTCTAGAAGAAGAGGAGGAGAGAAAAGAGGAAGATGATGACATGGTGTACGAAGACGAAGAGGAGGCAGGCGAGGAAGGCGATGATGACGACGGTATCGAGTGTGATGACGATGATGACGATATTTCTCCGTACAACGTAAATTCGATGATGCGACCGCCAACAGGAGATAACGACTCCATCGCCAAGCAACGACGATCAAAAAATCTCGTCCATATGAACGTTGAAATGATGATGGATAAGGATCATCCGAAGTCGCTCGCTTCACATGCGGCGTCTTTTGATTCTATGATTGATATTATATCGCCAACGTCGCCTTTGGATGGACCATGGTTCTAGTGAATAGAAATAAAAACGGGGGTGAAAGTGTTGTAGAGCGTGAGTTTTCGAGAGAGAAAACTACAGCTTAGCGTATCATGTGTAAGAATGTGTATGTAATGAATATAGATATTACAATTTCGATAATATCGAACAATTATGCTTTCCTATGTGCATATACGTTTCTTTTGCGTGCGTGCGTGCATGCATATTATAAAATATGATCTTGTACAGGTAATTCTTCTAAGTCTACTCTACTTCTAGTCTGCTCTAATGCCTCCGGGCGTGATTGAATAGCCGCAACTGTTTCTCTCCGCCGGATTATCCCAACGGACTATGCTGTTCTTACTGTCCCTTCTGTCTAATAGTAGTCTCTGCGTTACGCATTTCGACCACGGTAGAGGCAAAAAGTCTTTGTGCTTCGTACCAATCGGATCGAGCTTGGTCGTCGTTTTCGTGCATAGAAACGTGACGCGTCGCTTACGAGCTATGGTTAACATTTTTTGCCCAACCGAAAAGTGCACGTTTTGTAAATTAAACGGCGCATTCTTATCGCGACGGGATGCGCGGTCTATCCAATAAAATGCGGCCACATTGTCGACGAGTACCAACCTTACCGGCGTCATGTTATTGTTGTTGTTGTTGTTGTTGTTGTTATTGTTATTTCTGTTACTATTCTCTAAATGTTGCTCGGATAAACTCGGAAACTGCATGAACTTCTCGTCCTTTTCCATAATAGTTAAACACTTGAGCAAATCAATGCTCGAATAACACCGCATCAATCGAAATCTAGATAACGAAACGTTATGACAGTCGTCAAATATAGATTCTCTCGTGATGACGTTCTCGGGCTGTTGTCGTTCTTCATTTTCGACGTCTATTCCTCGTTTTCCTTCGCGATGGTGAATCTGTAAACGCTCCTTAATCCTCGCCTGTAACACCTCTAAAAACCGTAACGTGTCAAACTTCCCGTCTAAATCGATTAAAACGCATCCTCGCTCGCTCCCGTCGAACGGGATGTTGTGTAAGACTTTCGGTAATATCGCGCCCACGGCAGTTTGAATCAGCAATTCAGTCTTCCCACTTCCACCCAACCCGCACGCTTCGATCACTTGCGAATGTTTCAAGGATTTGTGTTGGTCTAAAAAAGACAAACCGGTGTTCAGAGGTTCAATCTTTGATCTCGCGAATATGTCTGCGCCTTTTATACGCGTCGCGTCGAATAGAACGAAAATAAGAAAAGAGAGAGAGTGATGAGTCAGTTATACATTTTCAAAGTCAGTCTGTTTTGTTAAGTGCGTGAAGAAGAGGACCATAACGTGATGAAGAGAATAAAAAGAAAGAGAAGGCAATCGCTCTAATATCGCTCTACTCACCGGTTTCGTCCGCTCGGAGGAACTCCAACAGAGCGGATTTCGTCGTCGTCTCCATTGTGTGGTTATTATTATTCTATACGAATTTAACGTGTCGGAAGTTATGAAAAAAATCGTCGAAAACGGCCCCCCCTCAGGATGCTTCAAAAAAAAATATGAAAGTGCTCATTGCGACGATATCTGCTTCGTCATCATCATCATCATCATCATCATCATCATCATCATCGAAGAGTAAGAAAAAGCTCGCGTTGGTCACGGGTACGACCGATGGCATTGGCAAACACACCGCTCGAAGATTAGTGGAGCAAAATATAGACGTCATCGTCCACGGGAGAACGCAGGAGAGAATCGACAAAGCCGTCGAGGAGATTTCTAAAGCCAGCAGTGATAAAGGGAAAGTCGTCGGCGCGATTTTGAGCGATTTGAGCACTTTAGAAGGCGTGGAGAACTTGTTCGATAAAGTTTCGAAAGACGTGGTGGAGAAAGAAGGAAGAAAGCTGGACATTGTGGTGCAAAATGCGGGCGTTTTCCTTCCAGAGCGTAAAGTAAACGAGAGGAAAATAGAGTTGACGTTTCAAATCAACGTCTTGGCTCCTTACATGTTGAACTGTTTATTATGGAACAAAAACAGCATGGATACGAACGCTCGAATACTAAACGTGGCGTCTATTTCGCAAACGAGTGGGGTTCAGTTAGACGATTTGACGTTTGAGAAACAATGGAGCGATCATTGGTCCTACTCTCACTCGAAGACGTGCATGAAGAGCGTAAGTTTTGAGATGTATTTAAGAATGATGAAAAACAGCGAGACTGTGAGAACGATACTAACGTGCGATCCTGGAACAGTTAATACCAAAATGTTACTCGCTGGCTGGGGTCCTTGTGGCGTGCAAGTGTACGACGCGAACGATCAGTTCGAGTTAGTCACGAACGATAAGTTCACGTTGCCGCAGAACAACGGCGGATACTTCGTGAATCGAAGACTATCGCAGGAGGCGAAAAGCTCCCCGGAGACGAGGTTGGTTTGGGAGACGTGTAAAAGAGAGACCGGAGTGACGTTCGAGTTTGACGTGTGATTGATGCGTGATGTAATGGTAGATAGTTAGAATCGTAGAAGATGTTATTATTATCGTGTAAAAAAGTGTAGTTCGCCTCTTCACTTCACATCTTTTTCTCTTTCGTGTCCACTTCATTTATAGAGAGCAAAAACATCGCACGTAAATAAAATGGCGTGGGGTAACGCTCGCTCGCGAACGAACGCGTCTTCTTCGTCATCATCTTCTCAGTTTCGCGGACGCAACTGGGCCGCCGCCACCAACAAACACGACGACGACGGAGGAGGTGGTTCGCAATCTAAACTGAAAGGTTTGAAATCCTCATCGTCTCGCGGAGGAGATTCCATCGTACAGTTTTTGCTCCGATCGAAATCGTTGCCGCTGTGGTTTGCCATCGTCTGTTGCGTAGGGTTAGTTCTGTACGTTCGACCACAGATTTCTCCCCTTCATCATCACTCTTCACACCTTCATCACCGTGAAAATACGGAATATAATTACCACTCGGAGAAAGAACACGAAGTCGATTTGCGACGAGCGGTGACGAAAAACAACAACAACAACAATAAGGAAGAAGATGACGACGACGGAGAAGAAGATTTAGGAGAGTCGTCGAAGAAACACGCGTCGACGGCGAAAGCTGCGGCGGCTAAAGCGCAGAAGATTGTCCGCGAAAGGTCTTCCGCCGGTGGTAACAGTGGTGGTGATGAGGAGACTACGAAGAAGAAGATAGCAGCAGCAGGAGGAACAATAACGGCGAGTACTGCAGGCGCGAATAAAAAATCCGCAAAATGTCAAGCACAATTAGACGGTGCTCGAACGTTCTATTCTGGAGTATCGAACGTACTCCCGGTGTGTAATTCTTTGAGACAGAAACCGGTGTTTGATTTCGACGGAGAGTTGAATGACGCGCCGACAGTGAAGTTTGGGAAAGCGGTGAAAGTATTTTCATTCAACGAGACGTATCGGTACGCGCACATGGTTACCGCGGCGGCGTTACCGAACGATGTTATCGTGGCCGCGTTCCAAGCCGCGCCGAGTTTACAAATGGAAAACGGACAAACAAAGTTCGCCGTGGAAGGTTTACCGGACCAAATTATTTTATACTCGGTTTCCAAAGACGGCGGTAAATCGTGGAGCGGCAGCAAAAGAGCGCCAGTTGGGAACGAAGGGAGAGCGGTGTGGGCACCGGTTTTACACTACGACGAGAAAGCGAAAAAGTTGATGTTGTTTTATGCGGCGTCGGAATTGTGCGTCAAACTTTACGCGAAGCCAGTTCCGAGATCAGATCCAGGAGGACACATCAAGATGATTGAAATCGATAACTTTGGCGAGGATGGGAAGGTTGTCGATGAAGGCGCTTGGTCAGCTCCGAAGATGGTGTACGAACAAAAACGAGGAGAAATGCCGTATTTAATCGCGAACAAGCCAATCAAAGCTTCGAACGGTGATTTGATTTTGCCATTCTGGCAAGAATATAACTTCAAATACGAAAGCTCGGATTCGGCCAATCCAAACGACGACGAAGATGATAGTAATAGCGATAATAGTAATAACGCAGGTGCGTGCGTAACGAGATCTTACGCGGAAGGTGAATGTCCGCCAGATAGAGAAACCATTTCTGGAGTACTCATATCTTCCGATAATGGGAAGACGTGGACAAAAAAAGGTGACATCAGACATCCAAAGACGAGTTTGTTGGAAGGCGCGATTGCTGAAATCTCGGCGTTACCGCAAGGATCGGATGAACCACAACCGGCGTTGACAATGCTCTTTAGGACAGATTGTGGATGTGTGTTTCGGTCGATGTCGTTCGATTTCGGTGCGACGTGGTCGGATCCGCATCCATCGCCCGGAAATTTACCAAACGTCAACACGAAGTTGGACATGACTTCGTTGTATCCAACAGGTCACTTAGCGATGGCCTTTAACAATCATCGACGATGGGAACACATCGGAAGTAAAGAGCATCCGTGTAAATTGTGCCGAACGCATTTACACTTTGCGTTGAGCTCGAATGGCGGTGAAGATTGGACCACTGTCGCGGCCTTTGATGACTTAGTTCAACCGGATGTTCGAATTCACTACCCGAGTATTTTGCCGTTGGGTAGAGGCGATAACGTTCGGGATGACCGCGTTTTGGTTTTGTATTCCAAGTTTTTCTTAGGAAAGTGTAAGGAGAGTGAGAAAGGTCAATCGCCGCTGATTTGTCCAGGCTTTAACGATCCAACGCAAGGTATCCTCGCGAGACGAGTCGATACGCACTTACTCTTTTTGGGTAACCTTTCGCCTTTGACAGCGAAAACAACCGTGAAAGGCACTCCAGAAGACCCACACTCTAGACCAGATCCGTCCGATACCGTCGCGTTGACGGTTTTGAGACAGTTTCTCACGTGGTGGAAAGAGAAGAACGTGCCAGCCGATTATCCAGCGACGAAAATGAAACCAGACGCGCTGCAAGAAGGCAGAGGTTTCGTTCGAATCAAAACCATGCGAAGAAAAAACATAGCGAGTAGATTTTGGGACAAAGTCGTGGATTCGTTACATGACAGGTTTGATTTAAGACGAGTCGGTGGAAGCGCGTTTTACCGAAGACACAAGCGATTGATGAATGAATTTTCTTCAATGGCGGACGACGTTCTCGCGGTTTTAGGTGTGGATAAGAAACCAGGAGCAGATGGAGCGGATGGCGGCGAAGAAAGTGAAGAAGGAAAGTAGAAATAGCTATAGCTCTTTAAGCTTCTGCAGTCTGCACGTGCTCTTTTTAAAATAGCTTTTTAACAGCGCGTTAAAACTAATAACTCTCTAACTAAACTAAATGAAATCCGAAGCGCGCCGCGCTTGCCTTCTTACTAACTCTTCGCTCGTATTCGCGCCTACGATGACGTTTGGCGCTTCGTCCTCATAGCCCCCTTTTTGTTTACTATTGCTATCTCCATCCTCGCCGCTATCATCTTCATCCATTTTTACTCTACTCACGGACGCAACGAATACTAACAACATGAACGACATCAACACCCCTAACCCTTTATTCACGTCCACGCTCTCTTTCTCGATGAATTCGTATTTTAACAACACGTGTTTCGGCCACTCGCTTCTTCGCGCCAAAGTTGACGACCACTCCTCAGCGAGCGCTTCATAATGTTGTTGATGTAACTGTTTCTTCGCTCCTTTCCTCTCAATGAAGGACGATTCACTCTTCACGTTCACGATGTATCCGGCGTGGTGTGTGAACGTGAACGTAATCATCGGTATCTTCTTCTCTTTCCCCTTTGTTGTCGTTGTTCGCGGCGGCGAAACAGAAGAAGAAAAACGTAACGGCATCCACACCGTAAAATGTCTCTCGTTATCGAAGGCAAACTGTATCTTAATCTCGTTTGATGATTGCTCTTTTCCCTCCTCCTCTCCTTCCGTCGTCGTCATCAACGAATGCGAGGTTGGTTTCTCCACTCTGTACGCGACCATTTTATTCCTCCCAAAGCTCGGACAGTGCTTCTCCAAAACGTCCATCCACTGCGTTCGTTGCTTGGACGATTTCAGATGCATTCGACTGCTCGTCGGAACGATATCCCCGCGGTGTAAGTCACCGTTTACCACGAGTATTGTTGCAATAATTGATGATTGACACGTTATTAAGAAGAAGAAAAACGAAAGATAAGGACGAGGAGGACGAGGACGAGAACGAGAACGAGGTCCCATATTTTTCCTGTTGTTATTCTCTTCTTCTTCTTCTTCTTCTTCTTCTTCTTCTCTTTTTGTGTGTGTCGTATTCATTCGATCGGTTGAGAAAAATAGAAAAGAGAATAAAAACTTTCCTTTTCTCTCTTGACTTCTCTGCTCTTGCAGCTCTATGTAGTATAAGTTGAAAAGAATTCTTCATTAAATACATAAACATAAACAAAGAACATACATAAATATACACACACACAGAGCATATAGAGTAGTATGGACGAAGAATACGACGCCATCATCCTCGGCACGGGTTTAAAAGAGTGTTTATTAGCCGGCGTTCTCTCGAAAGAAGGGTACAAAATCTTGCATTTAGATCGAAACGCGTATTACGGAGCGGAAAGCGCGAGTTTAAATCTGAAGCAACTTTTCGAGAAGTTTCGTCCCGAGGAGTTCTCATCAGCGAAAGGAGGAGAGAATTCATCGAAGGAGAGTGAAAAAGTATTCGAGGAGAAGTTGAAAGAGAAATACGGTCGATGGCAAGATTGGAACATCGATATGGTTCCGAAGATGATGATGGGAAACGGTTTACTGGTGAAACTTTTAGTGCACACGGGAGTGCACAACTACGTCTCGTTCAAAGCGTCCGAAGGGTCGTACGTGTTTAAACAAGGGAAGTTGTTTAAAGTTCCAGCGACGGATAAAGATGCGTTGCGGTCGCCGTTGATGGGAATGTTTGAGAAGCTACGCGCGAGGAGTTTCTTCGTGTTCGTACAGGACTACGACGAAACGAGAGTGGAGACGCATAAAGGATACGATTTGAGGACAATGACGTCGAGACAGTTGTACAAAGAGTACGGGTTAGCGGATGAAACGATCGAGTTTATTGGACACGCGCTGGCGCTGTATACGGACGAGAGGTACATGGATTTTCCAGCCATCCATATGGTCAAAGCGGTCAAATTGTACGAAGAGTCTTTAGCGAGATTCAACACCGGGAGTCCGTATATTTACCCGTTGTATGGTTTAGGAGAACTGCCGCAAGGCTTCGCGCGATTATCCGCCGTATATGGTGGGACGTACATGCTGAATAAACCAGACGCGGAAGTGAAATGGAACGAGGAAACTGGAGAGGCCATCGGAGTGAGCGCGACTATGGAGGATGAAACCGTCGGCGCCGGAGAAGGAGAGGAAAAGAAGGGCCCGCAAGTTGTCACGGCAAAGGCAAAGCATGCGATCGTCGGGGATCCGTCTTATTTTCCTAAACATAGCGTACAAGTCGGCTCCGTTGCCAGGGCGTTGTGCTTTCTCTCGCACCCGATCGATAACGTCGAAAACGCGCACTCGGTACAAATCATAATCCCGGCTTCGCAAGTCGGTAGGAAGAACGACGTGTACGTTTTTGGGTGCTCGTACATGCACAACGTGTGCGCGAAAGGACGTTACGTCGCATTCGTGAGTACAAACGTAGAAACTGCAAACCCGGAACAAGAATTAGCGTCTGGTTTATCGTTGTTAGGTACGATTGACGAAAAGTTTGTCCACATCTGTCCCATCATGGCGCCGACGACGGACGGGATAAAAGAAAAGGCGATTATTAGTCGAGGGTACGACGCGACCACGCACTTTGAATCGACCGTTAGAGACGTGTTAGACATGTATAGAAGGGTGACTGGGAAGCAGTTAGATTTGAGTCAAATCGATGCGAACGAAGCAGCCACAGAATAAGGAGGTTTTTATATTTTAAAATAGAATACATTTTCTTTTCTCATAAACTGACGAGTCAAAATTCCTTTTTGGGAATGGCTATAATAATGATATGTTGATTTTATATAGTAATAGAAGGATAAAATCTTCTTACTCTCAAGTCGCTCTTCCAAACGGGTTTTGCAGCCGACTCAACATTGCGGAATTGCGCCCAGTCGTCCGAGGAGTTTCGCCCAGAGCGGATAAGAGCGTGTTCAACTCATCTTTCGAAAACGCCGGGATGTTGGGAGGTAAATCGCCCGTCGGTGCATCGTGAACAGTTTTCAATCGCTCTTCCAGACTAGATTTTAAAAACTCCGCTTGCTTCGAACTCAACGGCGGCGGTTGAACACCGGCAAACGGCGTCGCTTTCGTGCCGGCTTCGTCGCCTCTCGGCGTCACCGCTATGATCCACTTTAAAACTTGGTGCATATCCAACACCGGACTCTCTGGAGCCATGTTTGGTAAACCAGAGCCTATATGCTTGTCTGAAGTTAGTGTATTAAACCCAAACGCGGCTTCAGACGCCGTTGGTGAGAACGAAGCGTTGAGTTCTTTCAACAACTCCAACTCCGCTCCGGTGAGCAAGTTAAAGTTGGGGGTGTTGACTAACGGCGAGAAATCTAATATCCCCGGCGTCGTTCCGTTTCCGTTGAATCTACTACTCGAAGGAACCTTTAACGACGATAAAGACGGTTTGAACCACTTGTCCGAGCCTTTAAATGGCGATAACGTCGACCCAGGCGGTCCGCCTCTTCCTCCTTTAATATCTAACTTCTTCAAGCCCACGCCGCTTGGACCTCCCTTCATGTGCGCCGCCGCCGCTTTCGCCAACGTCGCACCGGTCGGTTTCTTTGCTACGCTCGCCGGCGCTTTCTTCTCGTCTTTATTCTTCATCATTTTCTTCGCTACTGTGTTCGTTTTGTTATCCTTAATCTCCGCCTTGTTCGTTTTGTTATCCTTATTCTCCGCCTTTTCCGGCGAAGTCGTCGGCATCGTCGTTGTTGGGGGTTTCTTCTTTTTAACTCCACCTGAAGCTGTTCCTCCGCTTTGTTTTGTCATCAAAGCCGCGTATCGATTCTTCACCGCGTTGTCTGTTCGACCACCGACTGCTTTGGCGATTTCTGTCCACTTGTTCCCAACTATCTTGTGTTCTCTCATCAACACCTCGTCTTCCTCTGGCGACCACCCTCCTTGTTTATTATTATCGCAATTCAAATAATTCTGCCATCGTCTTCGACACTGTTTCCCACCTTTGTTTTCCATCTTACTCGCAACAAAGACCCATTTTTTCGGCCCGAATTCCGCGACTAACTTTCTCAGTTGCTCGTCCTCTTCTTCCGTCCACGCCATGTTTGGTTTTTGTTTATGTTGTTTAAATTAACCACCTTTTGGGTTGACTTTAAAAAGCACCGTTATTAAAAGCCTCGAGGGAGAAAAAAGAAGGTCAAGAAATTTCTTCTTCTTCTTCTTTAACTTCTTCTTTGTCTTTGTCTCCTTGTTTCAAATGCACGCGCGCGTTTCACGTCTTCCGCTTTATCTCTCTTTCTCTCTGTGTGTGCGTGTGCGTGTGTCCTCCTCAGGACTGTTGTTGCGTACGTTTAGAGAGAGGAGAGAGAGTACAAAAGTAGAGAATTATCCCGAGGCGCGATCTAACTTTAAAAGACGACTTGAAAAAGGGGGAGTTTAAAAGGGCAAACTCTCTCAATTCAAGAGCTGTTTTTGTGGGGGAAGCAGCAAAAAAAAAAGCGTGCAAGAAAAAAAATTTGACCTCCGCAGAGAGAAGAGAGTAAAAACAAGAAGAACAATGACAACAACAACAACAATGACAACAACAACAACAACATGTCTTCGTTAGGG
>Ga0129327_10000913_pt1 | contig 17653 bp, 10 predicted proteins | sample CPBDNA_6_FD_111799 | JGI IMG/M metagenome (GOLD analysis project Ga0129327, IMG submission 111799) | Freshwater to marine salinity gradient microbial communities from Chesapeake Bay, USA - CPBay_Spr_31_0.8_DNA | ecosystem: Environmental > Aquatic > Marine > Coastal | place: USA: Chesapeake Bay... | reverse complement strand
TTCCAATCGCTTATGTCTCGGTTGAAGTTATTGGCACCCTTGAACATAGAGGTCATTTGGGTCGCCGAAGAAGTGTTCCAATTATTAAGAGCTTGGTTGAAAGAGGATGCTCCCTCGAACAAGTAAGACATATTTGCAACCGAAGATACGTTCCAATTGGCGATGCTGTTGTTGAATGCCGACGCCCCCCTGAACATGGAACCCATGATCGTAACCGAAGAGGTATCCCAATTTCCTATGAATTGATTGAATGAGGTGTTGGATCTGAACATGGAACCCATCGCGGTCACTTTGCTCACGTCCCAATTCCCGATGGGTTGGTTGAAAGCATTTGTTCCGTAAAACATGTTGCCCATGTTGGTCACGGAGCTTGTGTTCCAGTCGCTTATGTTTTGATTGAAGACCGATGCTCCTTTGAACATTTGATACATGTTGGTGACATTGCTTACATCCCAATCCGTAATATTTTCATCGAATGCCGAGCGGTTGAAAAAAGCGTTTTGCATATTTGTCACCGCCGAAGTGTTCCAATCCTTGATATGCCCGTAGGAAGCGGTCGCATTGGCTTCATCGTTGAACCAAAGGTTGATCGCGGTTTGAAAGTTGGTGTTGGTGAGCGGAGTCACAGCAGGTGATACGGGCAACTGAATGGCCAGCCCGATTGGCATTGAAAGGCCAGTCACCACATCGGTTCTACCGGTTCCATCCAGATTACACCGTTCGATTTTCTGTGTTGCTTCATCCGCCCAGTAGAGATGATTATTCTCTAAATCGAGTTCCAAGTTGAGTGGCTGATTAAGACCGGAAATAACGGTGATTTTATTACTCCCACTAAGATCGGATTTGTAAATCGCGTTGTTGTCCAAATCGGAAAAAAACATTTTTCCACCCGCAATATCCAAAATTATGCCGTATGGATAACTAAGGCCACTGGTTACCAAATCTTCGATGGAAGAACCATCCAAATTGGCTCGGCGTACCTTGTTTGTAGTATTTTCCGTCCAGTAAATTTTTCCGTTAGTCAAGTCGAGTGCATGTCCTCGGTTACCGCCTAAGTTAGATAATATTGTTACAACTCCTGAGCCATCGAGGTTTGCCCGTTTGATATTGTTGTTTGTATAGTCGCCATAGTAGACATGTCCATTGACCACATCCAAATCGAGTCCACGACCACCTGAACCGATTCCACTGGCTATTGTTTGGAGACCAAATCCATCTAAGTTCGAACTTTGAAGAAGTCCTGTACCCCGATCTATCCAGTAGATCTTGTTGTTTTGCAGGTCGAGGGAAACATCCCCTTTGAGGCTACCCAATCCAGTTGCTAGATCTGTGATATTTGTTCCATCCAAATTGGAAGACTGAATCTTCTGACTTCCCCAATCAGACCAATAGAGTTTTCCTTGTCCTTGCAAAAAAGATCCAAGTGAGAAGCTCAACACAAGGGGAATCCATAGTATTGAGGGTGGGAAACTTTGGCTTATTCTTTTCAAGATATGTTGAAACATACTAAATTTAATAAGTAAAAAGCGATAAAAAATATTTAATGAAAATAAAAAATAAGATTTATGATAATCATCCTCTTGCGGAGGATAAGTACTAATGAAAATCTTAAATTAAATCTCGTAGGTCATTAACGCCTAGGGACAGATTGGCTGCTTCGGATTCCTCGAATACTTGTTCGAGTAGTTTTCTTTTTCCTTTTTGGAGCTGTAGGACATTTTCCTCGACGGTGCCGGAGGTGATCAATTTATAAACGGTGACCTGTTTATCCTGTCCAATCCGGTGTGCCCGGTCGCTTGCCTGGGCTTCGGCGGCTGGGTTCCACCAGGGGTCGAAGTGGACTACGACATCGGCGGCGGTTAGATTTAATCCGGTTCCTCCTGCTTTGAGGGAGATTAAGAAGACGGAGACGGTATCATCCTCCTGGAAGCGGTCGACTTGAGCCATGCGGTCCTTGGAGGAACCGTCCAGATAGCAAAAATTGAGTCCGGCTGCTTCGAGTTCAGCTTTTAATAATTGGAGAACTTTTACAAACTGGGAAAAGACGAGCATGCGGTGTCCGCCTTCAAGGCAATTGTAGAGGAGTTCGCGAAAGGCGTTCATCTTTGCCGATTGATCGGGTGGAAATTCGGGGTCAATCAGCCGGGGGTCACAACAGGTCTGACGCAGGCGAAGGAGTTGGGTGAGGGTTTTCATTCGCATCGCTCCCTCGGTGGCACCGGAAACGGCCATTTTATCGAGTTCTGTTTCTGCGGACTGGCGAACATTGGCATAGCATTCCTGTTGATCCTCGGTCATGTCGACATAGAGAATTTGTTCGATCTTATCGGGGAGTTCGGGGGCGACTTCTTTTTTACTCCGCCTAAGAAGATAGGGGGCTGATTCCTTGAGTATTCGTTGCTCGTGCCAAATCCGCTCATCTCCCCGGGAGGAGGGGGGTAGGCTAGGGCGGGCACCGGGAAGAAGGAATTCGAGAAGGGAGAGCAGGTCGGATACGCTGTTTTCGATGGGAGTACCGGTAAGTAATACACGCCCTTCGGAGTTGAGGGAGGACATTGCTTTCGCGTTGTTGGTTTTTCGATTCTTTAAATGCTGAGCTTCATCACCAATGACACAAAGCAGGGGCATTGATTCAAGGAGTTCAATGTCACGGACGAGGGTACCGTAGGAAGTTATAACCAGGTCGTGCTTGCCAAGGGCGGCCTTATCCTCAGTCCGATTGCTTCCATGGTGGATATAAGTGGAGAAATCGGGGCAGAATCGCTCGGCTTCCCGTTTCCAATTTTCCAAGAGTGTGGCGGGGCAGACCACCAGGGATGTTTTGAGTAACCCGTTTTTTTGCCGGAGAGCGGAAAGGAAACCAAGGGCCTGAAGGGTTTTACCCAGTCCCATTTCATCGGCCAAAATTCCACCAAGATTATTTTGAAAAAGATGCGTTAACCAGGCGACTCCGATTTTTTGATAAGGGCGTAGTGTTTCCTCTAACTTGGGCTTGATTTTAGGGAATGTGAGGGTCGATAGATCCCGCAGGGCGAGGCTTCTTTTTTTCCACTTTGCTGGGGGTTGGAAGCGGGGGTCAGTCTCCACAATAAAATCTTCCATTGATGGAATTTGGAATTTTTCGATAGGGTGACTGGTGCGGGCGAGTAGGGGTGCATCTGGATTTCCCGAAATGCGTCGTTGTAGGCGACTGGCTTTTTCCTTGAGTTCGCGGGTAAGTAAATAAACATTCTTGCCGTCGCGAATATGGTTCCTGCCGGTGGCAATTGCATGTTCGAGCTCATCGGCGGGTACATTGCCAGCTTCGATGCTGACCTCGACTTCCGTAAGGTCTGCGGACTCGGAGGCAGAGGTGCGAAGTTCTGCCTTTTTTATTGTGGATGTGAGTTTGCGAAAGTTATCCGTAAATTCGGCATCAAAATCGAGTTCGAGGTCTTCCTGGTGGCTGGCGAGGAAATCGAGAACTTTGGATTCATCACGCAACCACCACCAGTGACGGTGCGAGCGATCGCGAAGAAAATTCCATTCCCTTAGTAACCGAAGAACTTCTTTGTAGCCCGGAAGTTGGGAAGATGGCAGAATAATTCGCAAATATTCGGTGGACCCTTCAACTTCAATTGCAGGTCCGTTGTATTCTGGTTCGCTGCGAATGGGGGAGGGGGTATCCTCGTAGGTACTTTCAGAAATTTCACGAGCGGGTCGCGGGCGTTCGGGTTCAGTTATCTCAATATATTCGCTGACACCGTTTAATTTGCCTTCTTTCCATTCGATTGGATTTTCGGGATCATTGGCCGGGAAGAAACAGGGTACACGATCAAGTAGTTTGAGGAGTTCACCTGTCTGCCTGAGATCGAGTTGAAGGAAAGAGGTAATCGCTCCACCGCACCATTGGGAAAGTGCGAAGAGAGCGGACCGTTCGGCATCCCCAAGATCGGCAAAAGCGGTGGGAGAGATTTTTTCTGGAGTTGCCCGGGAACCGTCCTCCAATTCAATTTCGATTTTTGCCGGAATGGCATTCCTTTGCACGCAGCCCGCCATGGTGGGGGGCAGAAGAATACGGATTTTCACCCTTCGGTAGTAAAGGAAATGCTCACGAGGGCCTCGTTAAGATCTTTGCCTGCGGGAGCACCCCCCATGGCGAAATCCGGTTTTCCGCCACCTTTTCCACCCAGTTTTCCTGCAAGTTCGCTTAAATATTGACCCGCTTGATGGCCGGTGTCGACTGCTTCCTGAGAGCAGATGCATACCATTCCGCATTTTCCGTTCGATTCGCTGGCGAGGAGGACGATGGAGGGGGCTGCTCGTTTATTCACCTGAGCGGCGAGGGAGCGTAAGTCGTTGGGATTCAGGTTGGGAACGACTGATTTAATCAGGCGAAGGTTGCCGTTTGTTTCGGCTTGCTCAATTAGTTTATCTGCGAGCCCAGCCTGTCCCTTTTGTTCGAATGCCCGAAGTTTTTTATCCAAATCCTTGCCTTTGGTTTGCATCTGAGCGATACGGTCGGCTAATTCGTTTGGTTTGCAAGCCAGTTGACGGGTAAGTTGTTGAATGAGGCAGACTCGTTGGTCGGTCCATCGATATGCCGAGAGTCCGGCTACTGCTTCGATCCGACGGGTACCGGCAGAAATAGCGGATTCACTTATGATGCGAAGCGAACCAATTTCTCCCGCTGATGAAACATGAGTCCCACCGCAAAGTTCCTGGCTCCATCCTCCAAGGTTAACCACACGAACAGTATCACCGTATTTTTCATCGAAGAAAGCGATGACTTCTTCGGGTTTTTCCGAGAAGGGAACTTCGTAGCTTTCCAGCTTGTCGTTAAGAAGGAGTTTCTCGTTGGAAATTCGTTCGATCTCTTCAATTTGTTCGGGCTTAATTCCTTCGAAGTGGGAAAAGTCGAAGCGTAGTCGATCGGGTTCGACCAAAGAACCCGCCTGTCTAATATGATCGCCGAGAACCTTTCGCAGTGCCCAGTGCAGAACATGGGTTGCTGTGTGGTGCCTTTGTATGGCTTTGCGCCTTTCAATATCGACATTGAGAACAGCTGACTGGCCGGCCAAGTTAGAATGATTGGGTGGGGATTTGAGGGCATGAAGAAAGCGGCCAGATCCATCTTTTACCACATCCGTGATGAGATGGGTCTGATCGTTGATGAGAACCGTTCCGGAGTCTCCGACTTGTCCGCCCATTTCTGCATAAAAGGGCGACTTTTCAAAAGCTAAATAGGTGGTTTTATCCTGGGTCACACAATCTACACAGGTGGTTGAAAAACCTGCCAGATTCGATGGGGCAAACCCAACGAACTCGGTGGCGTTGGCAGAATCTTCCTCCTCACTCACCACAATATCAACTGACTTGCGAGCCTGCCTTGCCCGTTCGCGCTGTTTTTCCATTTCCTTTTCGAATTCTTCGCCATCCACAGAAAGGCCGGATTCACGGGCCATTAATTCGGTCAGGTCAAGTGGGAAACCAAAGGTATCATACAATTTGAAGGCAAAGGATCCGGTAAGCTGATCGCCTTGGTTCATCCCTTCGATCTCGCGATTAAACAGGTCGATTCCGCGGTCGAGTGTCTTGTTAAAAGACTCCTCTTCGGATCGGAGTGTTTTTACAATCAGATCCTTCCGGGCTTTAAGCTCGGGGAAAAAAGAACCCATTTGTTCGATCAGGGTCGGGGCCAGTAAATGAAAGAAGGGTTGTTCAAACCCAAGGGTTCGCCCGTAACGGATGCCACGGCGAAGAATCCGACGGAGTACATAATTACGATCTCCATTACCGGGTAAAATTCCGTCGGCAATCGAGAAGCAGAGTGCCCGCAAGTGATCACCAATTACACGAAAGGCAATGTCCACTTCCTCCTGTTGGTTGGCCGGAGTTCCATCAGCGGGTAGGGTGGATTGGTAGGATTTACCAGAGAGTTCCTTTACTTTTTCAAAAATGGGTGAAAATACATCGGTATCGTAATTGGAGGTCGGTTTTGAAAAATCAGTGAATCCATTGGTGGACTGCATCACCGCGGCAACTCGCTCGAATCCCATTCCGGTATCCACATGCTGGGCGGAGAGAGGGGAGAAATTTCCCTGGCGGTCCGCGTTGAATTGAATGAATACAAGGTTCCAAATTTCGATGCAAAGGTGGGAGTCCGCATTGACTAATTTTCCTTGAGTGTCTCCCTCCGGAGTCAGGTCAATATGGAGTTCACTACATGGGCCACAGGGTCCGGTTTCGCCCATCATCCAAAAATTATCCTTTTTATCTCCATTTACGACATGAATTTTCGGATCGAGTCCGGCTTTTTCAAAAATGGCACTCCAGAAATCATGGGCCTCCTGGTCAAAATCAGCGGGTTCGCCTTCGCCGGGTTTGTAAACAGTCGCATAAAGCCGTTCGGTAGGAAATTTCCATACTTCGGTCAATAGTTCCCAACTCCATTCAATTGCTTCCTTTTTAAAGTAGTCGCCAAAGGACCAATTTCCCAACATCTCGAAGAAGGTATGGTGGTAGGTATCAAAGCCGACATCTTCCAAATCATTATGTTTACCTCCAGCCCGGATGCATTTTTGTGTGTCAGTGGCTCTTTTAAAAGGGGCCTTTTGATCTCCGAGGAAATAGGGGACGAATTGATTCATCCCTGCATTGGTAAATAAAAGGTTTGGGGATTCTGGTAGCAGGGAAGCTGAGTTTACGACCTGATGCTCTTTGGATGCAAAAAAATCGAGAAAGGATTGACGGATTTCGTGGGCTTTCATGGGGCCGGTATGGGTGGTTTATTGGAGTCGGTCGAGGATGTTTTTTCCCATTTCCTCACTGCCTACCGATTTCCCGCCTTGGGCGATATCCCCCGTACGAAGTCCAGAACGGATGGTTTCCTTGACTGCATTTTCGATTGCCGTGGCCGCTTCTTCCAATCCAAAACTGTAGCGGAGCATGAGGGCGGCACTTAGTATTTGAGCGCAGGGATTCGCGACTCCTTGTCCGGCAATGTCGGGTGCAGTACCACCTGCAGGTTCGTACAAACCGAAGGGCAGTCCTTGGCTGTTTTTCTGGGTGCCAAGGGAGGCGGAGGCAAGCATGCCTAAAGAACCGCAAATCACCGCGAGTTCGTCGGAGAGAATATCTCCAAACATATTTTCGGTAAGAAGGACGTCGAATTGATTAGGGTCGCGGACGAGTTGCATCGCCGCATTATCCACATACATATGAGTAAGTTCAATGTCGGGGTTGTGTTTTTGTACGCAATTCACCACCACTTCACGCCATAGGACGGAGGTTTCAAGTACATTGGCTTTATCGACAGAACAAATTCTACCGTCACGCAAAGAGGCGGCTTTTATGGCGAGTTCAGTGATTCGTTCAATTTCACTGGTGCGGTATACCATGGTATCAATTGCCAATTTTTCACCATTGTCCAAGGTCTTCGTTTCCTTGGGCTGTCCGAAGTAGATCCCTCCTGTCAGTTCTCTTACGCACAAGGTGTCTATCCCGTTGGCCACTGTATCGGCCCGAAGGGGGGAAAGATCGGATAGTTCCGGATAAAGATTGCCCGGTCTTAGATTGGCAAAAAGTTCAAAGGCTTTTCGAATGGGAAGGAGGGCTGCACGCTCGGGCTGTTCTTTGGGGGGGAGGTTTTCCCATTTGGGGCCGCCCACAGAACCAAAAAGAATGGCATCCACTTCCTTACATGCATTAAGAGTCGAATCAGGAAGTGCCTTCCCGTGGTTATCGATTCCGATTCCCCCCACATCGTGATTGCTTGTTTCAATCGAGAAATCGTGAAGATTTCCAAGCTTTTGGAGCACTGTAAGAGCGATCTCCATGACTTCCGGGCCGATCCCGTCGCCGGGTAGAGTTGTGAATCGTAATGTTTTCATCAAAACGAGCATAGATAATGTTTCATGGCAAACCTGCAACGCTGAAAACTAGACGCCTATTAATAAGACATGAAATCATTGACAAAATCGTCCCCTTGGGTATGGTAAGAATTTCATTTCAGTCTCAACCTCGAAAGAGCGAGCCCTGCTCGCTTTTTTTGTTTTAAAATAACCCACCTAAAATAATCAATCATGAGTAGCGAAATCCTCGCAGTTCTTGAATACATGGAAAAAGAAAAGGGCATCAGTCGTGAAGACATGATCGCCACGATTGAGAGTGCCATTAAGACGGCCGCCGAGAGAGGAGTCAATTCTTCTGGAGATGTGCGAGTTGATATTAGTGCCAAAACGGGGGCGATGAAGGCATGGTCCCGTTTGGAAGTGGTGGAATCAGTCTCAGATACTTTCTGTGAAATTCATCTTGATAAAGCACGTCTGTATGCGGAAAGTCCTCAGGTTGGTGACTTCGTGGAGCGCGAATTGGACCCCTCTTATTTGGGCCGAATTGCTGCTAAAACTGCCGAGCAAGCAATCAAACAAAGACTGCGGCAGTTTGAAAAAGAACATATTTACGATGAATTTAGAGATCAAGTTGGTAACCTGGTAACGGGTATTGTCCGTCGTAAGGATCGCGGTGACTTAGTTGTTGAGGTAGGGAAAGCAGAAGCATTGCTACCATGGCGCGAAAGAGTGCCAGGTGAGGATTGGGTTCCAGGAGAGCGTATTCGTTGCTTGCTGAATAAGCTCGAGCAGCATGGCCGTGGCCCGGAATTGATTTTGAGCCGATCCAGTCTTAATTTTGTTCGAAAGCTTTTCGACATGGAAGTAGCAGAGATCGCAGACGGAACCGTTACTTTGGCAGCAATGGCAAGGGAGCCCGGTTACCGGACTAAAGTTTGTGTGCGTAGTACTGACCCCAAGGTGGATCCAGTGGGTGCTTGCGTGGGAGCACGCGGTGCACGAGTGAAAAGCATTGTTCGAGAAATGAACGGTGAAAAAGTGGATATTGTTCGATGGTTTGAAGACCCGATTGAACAATTAGCGGAGGCTCTCAAACCTGCTATTCCTCAGAATGTTACTCTAGATCGAGAAAAAAGAAGAATGTATTTTGAGGTGGTTGAAGACGATCTTTCTGTGGCAATTGGCCGAAAAGGAATCAATGCCCGTCTCACATCCAGACTATTGGGCTGGAAGCTCGATATTGGGAAAGTGGTGGTCAAGCAAGTTGGGTTTGATGAAAGAAAGAGCAAAGCAGCAGATGCGCTTACCTCTGTCGGGATCGAATTTGAAGTGGCGGACCGTTTGGTTGCATTTGGTTTAGTCAGTCCGGAAGCATTTGAAGGAGTAACTGCAGAGGACTTAGTCGGACTTGGTTTCGAGCAGGAGACAGCTGATACTATCCTCGATAAAGTTTCCTCCGAGGAAGAAGTTGATTCTCCTAGCCCTGAATCAAATTCTGAAGAACAGGAATCTTAAAACTTACCTATCTTTTAAATATTTATGAGTGTACGTGTTCATGCAATTGCGAAGGAAGTCAATAAATCAAGTAAGGAGCTTATTGAAATTCTTACCGCTCGTGGGTATGACATTAAAAGCGCATCAGCCTCTATCGATAATATTACCGCTCAGTCCATCATCGATGAATTTGCAGTTGAAAAACCAATTGAGGCTCAAGAAGAGTCAAAACCAGAGGCAGCAGAGAGCGTAGTTGAAAAAAACACCAAGGAACCTTCGAAAAAAGCACCTATTGTAAGAAGTAAAGCGGATCTCGATGCCGTAAAGAAGGAAAAGGAGGATGCCGAACAAAAAGAAAAGGCTAAACTTCTTAAATCGGAACCCGTTCAACCTGTTCCGGTAGTAAGCAATGCACCTTCTCTTCCTCCTCCTCCTGTGACTCGGGCTAACGCGCCGCCTCCACCTCCTTCCACTGCGGGGAAGTCCGGTGTGCCGTCTCCCCCGTCTCCCATTTCTTCGGATACTCCGGTTGAGTCGAAAGAGGTCAGCAATGATTCGGCCACGACTGATGATGATGTGGTTGTTGAAGGGAATTTAATTTTAATCAAGCCTCCAATCGTGGTGCGTGATTTTGCTACTTTCATTGGCTTGAAGCCTTTCCAATTAATTTCCGAATTAATGGAAATGGGAATTTTTGCCTCAATGAATCAAACGATTGAGGAAGATGTAGCTCGAAAAATAGCCAAAATCAAAGGTTTTGAACTCGAGATTCGACATCGTGGTGAAAAAGTGGAAGCTGCTGCACCCAAGAAAAAAGTGGTGGTGGATGAGAATGATGAAAAGTTTCTCAAACCACGTTCACCAGTAGTTTGTATCTTGGGGCATGTTGATCATGGCAAAACAACTTTGCTGGATACAATCAGGAAAGCAAATGTGGTGGAGGGAGAAGCGGGCGGAATTACTCAACACGTTGGAGCTTATCAAATTGAGCATAAAGACCAAAAAATTACATTTCTTGATACTCCTGGACATGCTGCTTTTTCGAAGATTCGAGAAAGAGGTGCAAATTTAACGGATGTATCCGTTTTAGTTGTGGCCGCCGATGATGGCTTTATGCCCCAAACGGACGAAGCTTTAAAATTTGCCCAGCGGGCACAGGGTACCCTTGTTGTTGCGATTAATAAAATGGACGCCAAGGGTGCAGATCAGGAAAAAGTAAAAACCCAAATGCAGGAGAGATCAATTCCCTCTGAAGATTGGGGTGGCGAGGTGGTAACTGTTCCTATTTCCGCTTTAAAGGGCGACGGAGTGGATGATTTGCTTGATATGATTTTATTACAGGCCGAATTGATGGAATTGAAGGCCAATCCTGAAGCTGAAACTGGAGGAGTTATTGTGGAGGCACGCCAAGAAGTCGGTCGTGGTCCTACCGCCACTGTTATTGTGCAAAAGGGTACTCTCAAAATTGGAGACGCGATTCATTGTGGTTCTGTTTATTGTAAAGTAAAGGCGATGATTGATGACCAAGGTCAACAGGTCAAGCAAGCACCCCCTTCTACTCCGGTCAATATTTTGGGATGGTCAGGTGTACCTGACTCGGGGGGAATATTTGCCCGTTCCAAGAATGAACGCGAGGCCCGAAGAGAAGCCGAAGAGTCTGAGCAATTGTCCAAGCAAGTGGTGGTGGTTCCCGAAGAAGAAGAAGAGGGTGGTGAACCTGCGGTAACTGGTGTGGATGCTTTATTTGCGGCCATTTCCCGAAGTAAATCTGCCGCTTACCGTGTAATCCTGAAGGCAGATGTTGGAGGTTCTCTTGAGGCATTACGTGAGACTTTGGAACTAATCACCAGTGATAAGGTATTACTCGAAATTCTTCAGTCTGATGTGGGGCAGATTACTAAAAACGACATCAAGATGGCTAATACTTCCGGTGCCGATGTAATTGGTTTTAACGTTAAAATGGAAAACGGAGTCATGGGAGATGCGAAACACCAAGATGTTAAAGTTTTCCAAAACAGCATTATTTACGAAATAATTGACTTGGTTAAAGACAACATGGCAGAATTGCTCGAGCCAGAACTAGTTGAAAAGAAAACTGGTCGTGCTGAAATTCGACAAGTATTCAAGGTTAGTAAAGGACGGACTGTTGCAGGTTCAATGATAATGGAGGGTTCAATTATTCGTAATAAGGGCGCTCGTCTTGTCCGTAAGGGCAAGGTTTTGGCGGAAGGAAAAATTGAGACACTTAAACGATTTAAGGACGATGCTACGGAAGTAAAAGCTGGATTTGAATGTGGTATTCGCTTGGATTCTTTTGATGAATATGAAGAAGGTGATATGATCGAGACTTTTGAAGTCGAGAAGATCCGTCCTTCTTTATAATCCAAAATTTTTGATATGAGCCTGCGCCTAGCTCGGGTTAATGAGTTAATCAAGAGAGAAATTGGTAATTTCTTGAGAAGACGTTACCGTTCAGAAACTGTTTGTTGGACCATTACTGGTGTGGATGTATCTGCAGACTTACGAAATGGTACGGTAGGGTATTCTGTTATTGGTGATGAATTAAAAGCACGAGAAGCCCAGTTGTTTTTTCGTAAGCATACCGGGGAAATTCGTAAAGAAGTGAGTAAGCATGTCATTCTTAAATATTCTCCCAAATTAACTTTTACTCAGGATTTCGGAATTGAACGTGGAAATCGAGTGATGGAGATTCTTGATGATTTAGAGGCGGATGACTCCAACCCTTCACCCGAAGAGGTGTGACGTGAGTGGCGCACGTTGTGTCACAACTAAGTGCCGCACTGTCTCACTTGATTCTTGTTTTTTATTCGAAAGGTAAACCTTAATTGCGTAAGGTGCTTATCAATAGTTACTTAACGAGTTCGATGAATTAGGCGCGAATGTTGCAAAGTAGTAGCCGTGAGTAAAATAATAGGAATTGATCTAGGAACAAGTAATTCATGCATGGCAGTAATGGAAGCCGGCGACGCCAAAGTTATACCAAACGCTGAAGGTGTCCGAACTACTCCATCTATCGTTGCATTTAGTAAGAACGGGGAACGCTTGGTTGGACAGGCTGCGAAAAGGCAGGCTGTTACCAATCCAGAAAACACCATTTTTTCTTCTAAAAGACTTATTGGTCGTAAATTTTCTGAAATTAAGGATGATATTTCCACTCTGCCTTACAAGGTAATTGAAGGAAAGAATGGTGCTGCAGTTATTGAATGTGAGATTGATGGCAAGGCTGAGACTTTCATGCCTGAACAGATTTCATCGATGATACTCGGAAAGCTAAAGGCAGATGCGGAAGCATACTTGGGTGAACCGGTAACGCAGGCGGTTATTACTGTTCCTGCATACTTTAATGATGATCAAAGGCGTGCGACAAAAGATGCCGGTTCAATCGCGGGATTGGAAGTCATGCGTATCATCAACGAACCGACTGCAGCCTCCCTTGCATATGGTCTGGATAAAAAAGGGGAAGAGACAATTGCGGTTTATGATTTAGGTGGAGGTACTTTCGATATATCTGTACTCGAGATTGCGGAAGGGGTATTTGAAGTTAAATCCACGAATGGGGATACGCAGCTTGGAGGTGACAATTGGGACCAAGAGATCATAAATTGGCTGATCAATGAATTTAAAACAGAGCAGGGTATTGATTTATCTGGCGATCCAATGGCGATGCAGCGATTGAAGGAAGAGGCAGAGAAAGCGAAAATGTCGCTATCTTCTTCTCAATCCACAGACATTAATCTTCCATTTATTACCGCTGATGCCTCAGGACCAAAGCATTTAAATGTTACACTGTCTCGGGCTAAATTGGAGCAAATTTGTGATGATTTATATGCCAGAACTAAAGGGCCATTTGAGTCCTGTTTAAAAGACTCCGGTCTCAGTATTGGTGATGTTAACAACTTAGTTCTTGTCGGCGGAATGACAAGAAGTCCCAAAATAGTCGAACTCGCCAAGGAATTGGGTGGAAAAGATCCCAACCAAGGAGTCAACCCGGATGAGGTGGTTGCAATCGGTGCTGCTGTTCAGGGGGCAGTTCTTCAAGGAGATGTGAATGATGTTCTTTTGCTCGATGTGACACCTCTTACGCTTGGAATCGAAACTGCAGGAGGAGTTTGCACTCCAATGATTGATCGTAACACAACAATTCCTACGAAGAAGGCTCAAACTTTTTCTACTGCTGCTGACAGTCAACCCGCAGTCGACATTGTGGTCTTGCAGGGTGAGCGATCAATGTCACAGGACAATAAAACATTGGGGACATTTAAGCTCGACGGTATCGCACCTGCTCCGCGAGGAACGCCACAAATTGAAGTGACTTTTGATATCGATGCAAATGGTATTTTGAATGTGAATGCGAAAGACCAGGGAACGGGGAAAGATCAAAAGATAACGATTTCAGGGTCTTCCAGTATGGATGAAGAAGAGGTGGATCGCCTTCGCAAGGAAGCGGAAAAATTTGCCGATATCGATAAAGAGAAGAAGGATCAGGTACAGGTCAGGAACGATCTTGATTCCATGGTTTATCAATGTGAAAAGCAACTGAGCGATCTTGGTGATAAAGCCCCCGATGATTTGAAGGCAAAGATTGATGCCCTGCTTGCTGACACCAAGAAAACATTAGAAAATTCTGGTTCTAGTCTGGATGAATTAAAGTCCGCAAAAGACTCGCTTCAAAAAGGTTTTGAAGAATTAGGTCAAGAGGTCATGAAGAGTGGAGGAATGCCTGAGGGTGCTCCTGGAGCTGGACCCGCAGCGGGTGCAGAAGCGCCTCAAGATTCTGAAAAGAAGAAGGATGACGATATTGTGGACGCCGACTTTGAAGTGGTGGACGACGAAAAAGAAAAAAGTTAATTTTATTGGATTTCTACCTAAGAATTTTCTTACTTAGTATCCATAACCCTAAAATCTAGTATAACCTAACCAAAAACAAAAGGAATATGAGCAAACCAAAAATAACTCCGCTAGGAGATCGCGTCTTGGTCAAGCACGTCGAAGAAGACGAGCAAATTAAAGGCGGGATAATCATCCCAGATTCTGCGAAAGAAAAATCACAAGAAGCTGAAGTAGTAGGCCTTGGAACTGGCAAGAAAGACGACGATGGAAAAAATATCGGCTTTCAGGTCAAAAAAGGCGACAAAGTGTTAATCAGCAAATACGGTGGAACCGAGGTAAAGCTTGACGATGTTGAGTATCAACTCGTTCGTGAAGACGACATCCTTGGAATCATCGGATAGGCTTCTTAGCTAACAATCAAAACAAAACTCAGAAAATAAAATTATGGCTAAGCAAATATTATTCGACGAAGCAGCACGTAAAAGAGCCCTTAGAGGGGTCAATACACTTGCTGATGCGGTAAGCGTAACATTGGGACCGAAGGGTCGTAATGTTTTAATCGACAAAAAGTTCGGTTCTCCAACAGTGACCAAGGATGGTGTTACCGTTGCTAAAGAAATTGAATTAAGTGATCCCTATGAAAACATGGGTGCACAAATGGTGCGTGAAGTTGCTTCCAAGACATCTGATCTTGCAGGTGACGGAACAACGACAGCAACTGTTTTAGCAGCTGCAGTTTATCAGGAAGGACTGAAGAATGTAGCAGCAGGTGCAAATCCCGTTTATTTAAAACGTGGAATTGACAAAGCAGTCGAAGCAGGTGTTGCTAAATTATTACGTGATAGTAAGAAAGTTTCCGCCAGTGAAGAAGTTCGCCAAGTCGCAACTGTATCTGCAAATTGGGATGCCGAAATTGGTGAAATCATCTCCGAAGCGATGGATAAAGTTGGTAAAGACGGAACGATTACTGTTGAAGAAGCAAAAAGCATCGAAACCACTCTTGATGTTGTCGAAGGTATGCAATTCGATAAGGGATATTTAAGCCCTTACTTCTGCACTAACAACGACACAATGGAATCAATCTTAGAAGATTGCTACATTTTGATCAACGAGAAGAAAATAACTGCACTTAATGACTTACTTCCAGTTCTTCAATTAGTTTCCAAGCAAGGAAAGCCACTTCTTATCATCGCTGAAGATGTTGAAGGAGAAGCTCTTGCTGCTTTGGTAGTTAATAAATTACGTGGAACTTTGAACGCTTGTGCTGTAAAAGCGCCTGGGTTTGGAGATCGTCGTAAAGAAATGCTTCGTGACATCGCTATTCTTACTGGTGGTCGTTGCATTACTGAAGATTTGGGTATCAAACTCGAAAACATCGAGCTTGCTGATCTTGGAAAAGCAAAGCGTATTACTGTAGACAAAGAAAACACAGTTATCGTAGAGGGATCCGGAAAAGCTACTGAAATTCAAGGACGTGTTAAACAAATTCGTCGTCAAATTCAAGAGACTACTTCTGATTACGATCGCGAAAAACTCCAAGAGCGTTTAGCAAAACTCGCTGGTGGTGTTGCGGTTATTAGTGTGGGTGCAGTATCCGAGCCTGAAATGAAAGAAAAGAAGGCTCGTGTTGAAGATGCATTACATGCAACCCGTGCAGCGGTTGAAGAAGGAATTCTTCCCGGTGGTGGTGTAGCCCTTCTTCGTGCAGCGAGTGCAATTGAAAAAGCTGCGACTCTGCTCGAAGGTGATGAAGCAATCGGAGCCACAATCGTTCGCCGTGCAATTGAAGCACCTCTCCGCAAGCTTTGTGATAATGCTGGTGTAGAAGGTTCTTTAGTAGTCCAACAAGTTCTTAAGTCCAAAGGGGCAATGGGATATAATGTTGCGACTGACAAGCATGAAGACTTGATCAAAGCCGGTGTTGTTGACCCGACAAAAGTGACTCGTACTGCCCTGCAAAATGCAGGTTCTGTAGCTGGTCTTTTGTTGACCACTGATTGCATGATTACTGACATTCCTGAGGAGGAGAAAGCCGCTCCTGGAGGACATGATCACGATCATGGTATGATGTAAGAATTTGATTCTTATTTCAAATTTTAAGAGGCACCCTGCATAGGGTGCCTCTTTTTTTATTTAGTAATTAATGATTTATTACTATAGTAAGATTTTAAGTTCGATTCCTCTTTTGCATCACCACATGATTTTGTAATGGAAAAACTTATCTTTTTGATTTTGTTCATCGCCCTTACCAGTCATGGTGAATCTTGGCCACAATTTCGTGGACCTACCGGACAGGGGCATATTGAAGCTGCAGACCTACCATTAAATTGGAGTGGTAATAAGGGTGTTACCTGGGAGCAGAAAATAGCAGGGAAAGCCTGGTCATCTCCGATTTGCGTAAACGATCAGATTTTTCTGACGAATGCAGTTCTTAACCAAGGGAATTTAATCTTAGAGCTTATTTCAGTCGATTTTATTACCGGCGAAATTAATTGGAAAAAGAAATTATTTAACTATTCCAAACAACCTCGAATTCACAAAAAGAATAGCTATGCCAGTCCCACACCTTTTTATGAAAATGGTTTTGTTTTTGTGCATTTTGGAAATTTGGGGACTGCTTGTGTCTCCTTTAATGGGGAATTGATCTGGAATAAGAAACTTAATTACTTACCCGTTCATGGATCTGGTGCATCGCCCGTTATTGCTGAAGATCTTCTACTTCTGAGCACGGATGGATCAGTAGATCCATGTTTAGTGGCCTTGAATAAAAAAACTGGGGATATCAAGTGGAAAGCAATCAGGGATAGCAAGGCCAAGAAAAACTTCTCTTTTTGTACTCCTCTTGTGATTAAAGTGAGAGGTGAAACTCAAATTATCAGTCCTGCAAGTGATTATGTATTTGCCTATGACTTAAATGGAAATCAACTTTGGAAATTTAATTATCCAAATGGATACTCGGTTGTTCCGAGGCCTGTCTTTGATCAAGGAATAATTTATGTAAGCAGTGGGTATGATAGCCCTGTGCTTTATGCGATAAGGTGTGGGGGGAGGGGAGACATTACCCAAAAGAATTTAGTTTGGAAAACGAGAAAAGCGGCGCCACGTAATTCTTCAGTGGTGGTGGTCGAGGGTTTATTATTTATGGCTGCAGATAATGGAGTGGTTTCTTGCTTAGACGCCAAGACGGGCGAACTTTATTGGATCGAACGAGTAGCGGGGAGTTGTTCACCCTCTTTAATTCATGCTAATGGCCAAATTTTTCTTTGCGATGAAATGGGGAAGACTTTTATTTTTGAAGCCAAAAAAAGATACCGCTTATTGGCACAAAATGATTTGGAGGAAAGAATGCTCGCATCTCCCATAATTTATAAGAATTCTCTTTTGTTGAGAACTGAGAATACGTTATGGAGAATTGATTCCTAATGCATTTCGCTATTAGTAATCAAATTTGAAGACTTTTCCTCGGCAGAAAACCG
>Ga0129327_10000910_pt1 | contig 17683 bp, 11 predicted proteins | sample CPBDNA_6_FD_111799 | JGI IMG/M metagenome (GOLD analysis project Ga0129327, IMG submission 111799) | Freshwater to marine salinity gradient microbial communities from Chesapeake Bay, USA - CPBay_Spr_31_0.8_DNA | ecosystem: Environmental > Aquatic > Marine > Coastal | place: USA: Chesapeake Bay... | reverse complement strand
GCACCAGTATTTAAGTAGTTAATATAAAAGGTATGCAAATCGGGTGGTCTTGTTTGAAAACCGGTTGACGCTTGTATAATTGTAGCTCTTAGACCTGTACTTCCGCCAACAAGCTCATATACATAATCAAGCTCAACATCTTGACCAAGGATGTTATCTGTTACTGTTCTGGTAATATAGGAAAGTGGATTAAACCCTGCAGGCCCATCATTGATCTTAACAAACTCAAGATCATCAAGGTCTGTGAAGTTACAACCCTTAACAATTGAGCCTTCTTTAAATATATTATCGCCAAATTGCTCGACTTGATTTTGAAGCATAGTTTGGAGTTGTGTAAGCTCTCTGGCCTGCACAGCAAACCCAGGCTTGAACATAACCTTATAGAATTGCTTCTCTATGTCGTAGTCATCAAAATACGGCGCTTGGTTGAGATTTTTATTAATAGGCATCTTTGCTTACGTTCCTTTAAAATTCTAAAACGAACTTAAACTCTTCTCGAGAAGTTTCGGTTCGTGCTAATGGGAAGAAGTCTTCCATGAAGTATACTTCGCCAGTTCGTTGTATATAATCTGAATATGTTACATTACTTGCTACTGGATTATTTATCGCAATCTTCTGACCAGTATCTGAAGTAATATCACCATCTGGGTTAAAAGAAGTATCGCCATTTCCTACAAGCTTTCTGTTTTGGTACGGGCCCATATATTCTGCAAGATATACAGTATTAGATGATTCATCAATTTCATGTACTTGAGCATTAAACGTAATATTATTTTCTACATCAATTTGTGTAACCGTGCTATTAGCTGTTAGGCTTGTATAATCGTCTGTCACAATAGCAATTCTATTATCAAATACGTCGGGTTTTAAACCAACTGTTGAGCCATTTCTCCAATTTGGTCCAGCAGGATCAGCTACAGGTCCATCTCTAAATGTAGGCGCTCTCACAATGCCGATAGAACCGTAAGTATTCGTACCACCAATATGTGTATTATCAGAAGCTGTTATATAACCATAGAATGAAAAATGTTTACATTTAAATTCTTCAACTAAGTTAAACGCATGACCACCTTCGGGCTCAAGTATTGGTCTTAACAAAGCTCTTACATCTGTATCTCCAGTATTTAAGGGATCGAATCCAATGTTTGGATCGACGACAGATGCAACTGCATTTTTATATCCAGAGCCTCTATTCAATAATGTAATAGTACCAATTCTTCCATTTAATATGTTAGGAATTCCTACAGCGCCTATACCATTACCAGCAATAACAACTCTTGGGAATATTTTTACCGTTGCGTTTGTCGCAACGCCGGCAACAATCAAATCTTTATCGCCGATCCATGATCCGCCTGATACATAAGCACTAAATGATGTACCGTCTAAACTTGTATTAGTTGCCGCAAATGTTACGCCATCTTGATTTAATACGCCTGTTGTATAAAGCTCAAACGAATCGTCATCAATTGTTTTTACATAATAAACGTTTCCTGTGCTATTAAGTACTGATGCAAAATTTAATTCGGTCATACCAAAAATATCTTTAAAACGTATAGGTTGGCCGTCAGTAAGACCATGCGCGGTCGAAGTAATAACAACTGGATTTGCTTGTGTTGCTCCTTCAACATCTCCTCTTGAAGGATTGGCTATTTCAGCGCCAACTCTAATTTCTGCTTTACCTGAAGAAGTATTAAACGAATAATCTAATACTTTAAATAAGTTAGTTACGCTTGAACTTGGATTTGTTATGTAGCAATATTGGCCGTTATAATAATCAGGATCTTCTGCCCAATCTAATGTAGTAGGACCTAGCTTTAAAGTAATGTCACCTTGCGTAGATGGAATTACTCTGCCGAATATTGATTCTAACACGGCAATCTTTTCCTCATAACCCTGATTATCATTATTATTAGTTACAAGTATTTCAGAAATGCCTCCGCCTTCAACAGCAGTAGGATTAGTATTTGCGGTAGGATCAATTGGAATATAACCTAATGCATTATAACCTTCAAACTGTAAAGTAGTTAAACGATACATATATTTCCAAACATACCCATCCGCTGTTTCATAAATCTGGGTTTCGTTTGCCAAATCCCACGTAGGTGGTGATGCAGCTATAGCATTGTCATTATTAGATAAACATTTAAATATTCTATAATCACCAGTGTCATTATCGTTTGGTCCAACTACAGAATAAAATTTTAATCCATCCAAATCTATTGCATCATCATATTGGTCATATACTGTTCCTTTTTGCCAAGGATAGTATTTAATCATATAGTTTATATCAGCATTAGCGATTCTTTTGCCAAACAGTGTATTTTCAAGAAATTCATTTTGAGATTTAGCAGAGTCAATGGGCGTAAAAGACCCTATCTTAGAGACAAACATATAATAATCTTGATTATCAATTGTGTCTGTAATGAACATCCTGGTGATGTCACTATTAAAATTATTTGTTAAAATTTCGGCCATGCTTCAAACTCTTTTATATATTTTAGTTTATTTATTCAATATACCTAAGAAGAAAAAGATACCTTTCTTCTTGGCCACGCAATACCTGATAAAGGACGCCGCCCTTCACTAGTTTGTTCAGACCCGCCTGCTATGTATTTCCCAGAACCCATTCTAATTCCCCAAGGAATATGAACTCGTAAAGGAGGCGTACCATACAATTCTGATAATTCTGCCCCACCATTTTGAAAGTCATTATCTTTAACTCTGTTTACTTCTGACGAGGCGTATAATTTAGTTGAACTAATATTACCCGCTGTAGGTATACTTGCAAAGTTAATTAGATCTTCGCCTATTAAATTTTCTTTTGCATGTTTAATCATTAATGCTTTTAATTGAGCAATAGAAGGATAAACACCTCTTTGTGTAAAATACCAATCTATGAATACAGCGGCACAGCCCCCAGCCATCGGCGCAGCACAACTCGTTCCACTAAAGTATCCCCAATTGCCATCTGTGTATGATATCGCTGGATAGCTTGTCCACGTATATGCACCATAAGCAGCAAAGTCAATCATAGACCCGCGATTACTATAATCATCCATTAACCTATTTGTGTCATCTTGTTGGCAAGCAGCAATTGTAAACTGATTATTTCCACCATCAATATAATTTCTAAAAACATACTGATTACTATTTGATGTACTTGATGCAGTAAATTGATTTCTTCCTTCACCATCCAAAGTATTAAGAACTCTATATCCACCGTCAGGCGTAATATAATCATTCCACGCAGCGTCCGCAGGATTAACGGCAATGTGAGCATTGTTTCCTGCGCTCTTAAAATGATATATTCCATTATAATTATTATACGTATTCATAATAGTATCAAATGTAGAAAATCTTGACTGATTAGGAACTGATATCATCCATTTATCTGTACTATCTGCAGGATCATTAATTACTCTTGGAATAATATTATTATTTGTAAATGGAGTTAAGTCTGAACCCCAACCACCTCCTGGCCTAAAAGATGTTACTCCGCCACCTTGAACTGTCATAGAAGCAATATCTTCTATTCTGTAAAACTCTTCGTGTTCAATTCCAGAATAACCCCAAGCACCGGTTACAACAGTTGCATTACGAACACCGGTTTCTGGATTTACAGCTTTAGTAATATGCCACTGAAGAACGGCATAATAAGCGGTTGATGTACCGTCTCCTAAATAGATTACTCTTAATGTTGATTTTTTACCCCAACCACAATATTTACCACCGGCCGCACTTAATACACCAGCAGCATGGGCAGACCAAAACGGACCACTCGGATTACTTATTTGATTATTACTAACACTATCTGCTGCTCCATTGTAATCAGACCAATCCATTTTAACAAACTTAGAATCTGTTGAATCAAATTCTTGAAAATCAACATGATTTTCATGTCCGTTATATGCTAAGATTGGAGTACCTGCTTCAATAGCAACTATGTCAACATACTCTCCAAGGAAATTACTTTTAACAGTACCATTAAATTCGTTATCACCAAACCAACCTATTGGAGAAGAATATCCTGATGCGCTAGTAGCAACATATCCTGATGCACCTGCCAAACTTGGGTCGTCTTGTGCTGGTGTATTACCATCTTGGAATATATTTCTAATAGTAGTAAGTGTTGGTTTACTAATTGATGGAGCAATATATGTATTAAAGAATGCATAACCTAATGGGTTATTAGATTGAATACCTGATTGGGTGCGCATGTCGTCTGTCCATTCTGGAGCAAGACTTCCACCATCCCATAAGCTTGTGTATTCAAACATAGCAAAGTTTAACAAGAACAAATATTCTTTTGCAGCTACTTCAAATGCATCTGAATCTGTTTTCCAAGCGTTTGAAGGACTGTTATAACCTGATGGGTCCCACTTGCCCGCGTCATATGCTTCTTCCATTGCAGCATATAAATCACCTGAAGCCCAATCACTTGCTAAGAATGCATATAATTTTATATCGTCTGCAGGTAAACCGTGCATATGAAGTGTGTGGAATACATGTTCAATAACTTCTTGTGCGTCTGCATCGCCATCGCCGTATCCGTCACCAGTTGAATTCAAATACCAAACCATATCGTTTTGTACAGTTGCATCAAACAATGGAGATAAGTTCCAGCTTGCAATACCTTCATCAGTTAAGAAGTTTGGAGAGTAATCTGCTCCTGCACCTCTTGCTACTCTTTGTATAGTTTGTTTACCAGCATGATATGTTCCTATGTCACCACTTAATGTTTTAATCATCTGTCTTTGGTATTCTAAATTTATACCTGTACCAGTTGGGTCTAAGAACAATTCAAACATACGAGCTACTTTTTCTAGCCACGCGTCTGGAACTGCAGTTTGGCCACCGACACTGCCAGCACCCATAATTCTTACACCGTTAGTTGTAACTTCACGTTTAAAAAAATCACTACCATTTCCAGTAACATTACCAAGTGAACCTTTATTATAATCTGAATCAAGAGCTCCTAATTGGCCATCAAACTCACTAGTAAAATACATATTCATGCCAGTATTGTCTGCACCAGCAGTACCACCACTAGGATTAAATTTAGTTTTAAACGTAGCAGATTGAGTTTCGTATCTTGGTGTTGATGCTGGGTAAGAAGTTTCTATAGCTTGCCTTTCAGCTTCGATTTCAATAACCTTTTCACTAGTTTTTAATATAGCAGCCTCTTCTTCAGTAAGCATCATACAAAGAAGCATGTCAAACAAGTTAAGGTTATCGTAGACATCCATGCCTGCGGCTTCATTACTTAAGAAGGCTGCTTCGTCGGTACCTGGCTGAAGAACTAAGTTATAACGTTTCTTACTCATCTATTAGGACTCTATCTTTAACACTTGGATTGAAACAGAGGTTGTAGTTGTACCACCAGTGTTATTTTGTATTGCTACGGGAACTGTTACCTCATCGTTGTCAAGCCAACCGTAAATTGCGGGCGTAACTTTAAATACCGTGTTGGCTGAAGTAGCAATAAACTCAGCAATAACACCAGAGCCATCAGCAGGATCTGTTCCTTGAGTTCTACTTGAATCGGCAGTTCTTGAAGCAGTGTCAGAATATATTCTTATCCATGATTCCTTTTCAGCAGTTACTTTTTGTATTGCGAATGACTTACCTAATGTAGCGAACTCAACATTACCTGTAGTGCCTGTACCAATTGATGCAGTTGTTTCAGTTTCCGAAACTCTTGATGCACCGCCTGCAGTTGCAGAAGGATCAGCAATTGCAATTGTTCCTTTCATTGCTGAGTGAGAACCACAAATGTATTCATAGTCACCGCTTATTGAGCCTGGGACTTTCCAATAAAGAACACCGCTTGTTTTTGCCTGTGCGGCAGAACCTACGGTTTTAGTTCCATCAGGTGCAACATGAACAAGACCTGTATCATATGCTACATCACCGACTGTTTGAATTTTAAACGGATGGGAACCCAGCGCTGTTAAATCAAACGCAATAGTTTCACCAGCATTTACATACATAGTTGGATTATCTGTGGTGCCATAATAATCCGATCTATAAGCAGACGTATTATTTGGCGTCATAACATGAACTGCAACAGCAGGGTATGCAATATCGTGTACATCTAAATCAGCAAGCGCAACTTCAGTTAATCCCGATAATGTTGAACCGCCTGATTGCGAAACCCAATCATAATCAGATCCTGTCCAACTTAATACTTCATTGGTTCCTGCGCCGCTTGTATTTAAGTGTGCATCGACATCAGCATTAGCATATGTTCCTGGAGCAGCAACACTTAAAACGCCGCCACTGGCAGTAACATTAGTACCTGCGATTGCTGCTATAAAATCTGCAACAGATTCTTTCTTTGTTATAGAAGAATCATCAGCATCAATAAATGCAATACTATCAGCAGCAACAGCAATAACTCCTGCATTAGCGCTATTTAAATTAATTGTGTTTGATGATCCACCACCTGTTGAAGATATCGTAATTGTATCAGTAGATGCATTTGCAGTAAGAGTAATATTAGATCCTGCAGTAAAATTTAAAGTATCAGCTGTACTATCAGCAACGATATTAACACCGCCAACCGCAATTGTTCCAAACGTATTTGCAGATGAGCCACCGCCGCCTTGTGCGTCTAGGTTAACCCACGCCGAACCATTATAAGTTAATACTTGGTTTGATTCTGGGCTTGAAATAGTAACATCAGTAAGATCGTTAATTGCTGCTGGTATTGCTGACTCGGATTCCCAAGTATAAGTTCCATCACCGACCGTCTTAAGAACAAGGCCTACGGTGTTTGCAGAATTGGCTTCATTTGTTACATTGACTTTATAAGCAGTTAAATTTAATGGGTCAGTATAGTTTAATATATCACCAGCTGAATTATCAGATAGTAACGCCCTCCATGAACCATGCGCGTAATAAACAGATCCAGTGTCATGTGCATGTGCTATAGCGCCATGATATGTTGAGGGCGACACTGCATCGACTAATGCTTTGGTATCATATAAGAAAGATACTTTGTGTGGTTTGCCATTCAGATCAAGCGCACCGTTAATATCGAATAAATCAATTGGGTTCTGCGAATTACCCAATGCGTTGTAAACTTCATTAAAGTTATCGTTTACTCTGTCGAATGCAGTTCGTAACGGATCGCCTGTGCCGTCATTTGCAGTTGTTCCGATATTAATTACTTGTTTTGTCATGGTTTTATCCTAAGAGAATCTTTATTTTAAATATTTATTATACTGGTTCATGATCAGCAGTCACAAAGCTGCTATCAACTGTAAAGTTTGTTACCGATGCATTAAGTATATCGACATCTGCAATATCGAATGGTGACCCGCCTGTTGTATCATTAAACAATCTTAAGAACCTTGGTTTGATTGTTCCACCAACATAAGCTTTAAATATAAAGTCACCAAACAGTTTAGTACCGGCCAAGTGAACATTTTGTTTTAATAGTTCTTCATATTCACCAAGAGGTAACGATGATTTAATTTGATAGGAATACTCTTGGAAATAATCACTATCCTGTACTCTTGCACCAGAGTCATAATATTCCTGATCATAAATGTTAGTTACTTCGTCAGTTACCCAGATTATATTTTTCTGGCCACTATACCAACTTTTTGTTTGTAAATTAGGCGCAATGATATCGTTCCATCTTGCAACAGATGCAGGAAGCGCCGTATCGACGACAGGCAATTTGCCAAATTCCAAAGCATCTGCAGAAGTAATACTGCCATCCTTATTAATATCACCATACTGAAAACCATCTGATGCAACGCTCCTTAGCCAATTTTCAAATTCTGGTGCTAAACCAGGAACCGCACTAATAGGATCGGAATCAACCGCAATAGCCAGTACAGCCAAAACAAAATTATCATTAGGTAATATTGTTTCTGAAAAAGTTACACTCTTTTGAATGAATCCACTTAAGTGAGAATTTTCACCAGCCCAATATCCTGCGGTAACACCCTGCTTATCTGCACCAATCCAACCTTCAGCAATAATGTTACCATCATCATCGACCAAATGGCCTTTACCATTTGAAAAGGTTGCTGGTTTTCCATAATCAACATACCCAAATCCTGAAGATAATATACTAACAGTTTCAACTCTACCTCGCGAAAATAGCGTCTCAGCATCCACATTAGAGTTTTCACCAAATACCTTACTATTTACAGAATAATCTGATGATACACCGGCAACCAATTTATCAGAACTTATAGACCCTTCACGTTTAATTGCACTTCCGTCAAATCCATAATAGTTGTATGGAATTACCGTAATGAACCCACCGACTTGATTCACATCTAACACACGACCGCGAATTGCCCTTGAGCTTACTTCTATAATGTAATCTCCAATTGAAAAACTACCAGCATCACCAGCATCAGTAAATCTTATAATTTGATTTCTGCGCTTAAAAGCATTCATTACATTATCTTGAACTGCAACGAATACATCATTTCTATATTCGGACCCAGGGTTAATATTTTCAAAGCCAGCAATTTCACCGATTATTAAATCTTGAATATCAAAAGCTGTATCTAATGTAGTACTTAAATTAACTGGTGAAGCTGTTCCTGAAAAAGGAGCGTTACTTTCATAATCACTTATATTAAGTACTGTTCCTAAATGTGGAGTTATAACATCTGTAATAACAGAAGCAACTGATTGATTAATTAATGCACTAACTTTAACATCAGCTGAATCAGATGTATCTGGAAATAATGGCCCTGGTGAACTGTCATTTCTTGCGGTTACTTCATTACCACTAGAGGCAACTGTAATAGTAAGCTCGTTTGAACCTCTTACTGTTGTTATAATACTGCTCGCGTTGAAAGCATCAGTACTTTCCATAAGCATACCAACAGCACTAGCATTTTGCCCTATGACAATGCCTGAGTTTCCATTCTGATCTTGTAGTGTTTCGTATTTTACAAAACCTAAGTTATAACCGGTCTCACCATTATTTGTAATAATTGATTGATTAGAAACCAAAAGTCTTGTATTATTTAATTGATAACCATATCCGCCATCAAGTAAAGTATATGATATCTTACCAGTAATTTCATCTGATACTGATGTGACAACACCTTTACCTGATCTACCATCTTTTTGTTTAATGTTATATACTGAACCAACCTCGATTCCAGTTTGTCCTTTTGTTTCACTATCAATAATAAAGCTTGAAAGAGAACCATTGGTTTGACCAAAGTTAACTAACTCTCCACCAATAACAGTATATAAAAAATCAAACTTAGTAAAGTTTCCCTTTATGTCATCGAGATATACGACAGCAGTTTTAATACCATTTAAAATAAAGAAGTTAACGGATCTTACGGCAGCCTTTGCATTAGATGAGGATCCAGTAATATTACGAGATAGTAAATCATAATAAGTATATTGTTTGCCAGTCTTTGATGTAAACTGCCCATCATTTGGAAACATTTGTAAGTATACGCCTTGCCTCCACTTACTGTCAGAAATCTTTGCCATTTTTTCAGAAGGATAAACAATTTCAATATCAAATTCCTGATAAAAAATGCCAAAGAATAATTCTATACCTCTCTTAGTGCCTTTTGCTCTATATAAATCAAGAATATTTTTAACAATAAACTTTACCATGTCAGCCTTAAGAGGAAGGCCATCTAGGAATTTATTTTTAAAGAATATAATCATACTATCAAGAGTAGTATCAATATCCCTATGTTCAAACATTCTTCGCTGATTGTATATTGATTGATTTGTTTGTGTTTCACAAAACTTATAATAGTCTTCAACTAATTGCACAAGCTCAGGACCATTCTCACGATATATCGCGGGAAATTGCTGCTTAATAAAAAGCGATAGATTCTTTTCTATATCACCCTGAGGCATATCTTCTCTCTCTTGTTTTTAAGATGTTGTAGTAGAGTTAGGCGGATTTGTTGCTGACGACGTTGCTACAGGAGCCTTAAACTCTTCTAAATCCATTGTTACTTTAACGTCGGTATCTCTTACAATAAACACGCGACCTTTTGGCGCTTTAACATCTTTTTCTTTTGTGTTTGCAGTAATCTTAATTGCTGCTCCAGTGAACGCTTCAACATTAAAGTTTGTTAATTTAACTAAGCCTGTTGTGTAATCGACCGTGCCTGCAGTAGGATTCGTAATCTGTGGATTGGATACTTCGTCAGTAACAAGCATTATGTTTCCATCGCCATCGTCTTGCATAAATACACAGGTACCTTTAATATCAAAAGTACTTGACTTAATAGAAGGCTTAAAGTTTGTAAATCCGTTTGTGCTCTTATATGGATATGGTTTAACCAATTCAGCTTCAAACTTAAACGTCGGATTTGTATTAAAATTAACAGGCGGCGAATATTCAATAATAGGTGTAATGGTGATTTCATTACTTTCAATGCCAGTATCTAATCCATCAACAATACTAGAAAGTTTTGATACTCTTAATGTCTTATTGAAATCTTCAAGGTTAGCAGACGAATAATTTGCAACCGCCGTTCTTACCAAAGCCTCAAGATCAGCCGCAGTCTTTTCGGTAGTCTTTCTAGTATACTTTACTGCAACTGATATATCAGCATACACAAAGCCAGTTTGTACAAATATAGGTTCTATTCCTAGTGGACTTCTTTCATTTAAATATGAGATATAAGAATTTGATAATGTGGACGAAACAATTTCTGTGCTACCATTTAAGAAAACAGAAATTGCTACTCTTCCATATTGAGGTGGATCTAATTGTTCCCCACCATAAGCTGATACAGCAGTAATTTCTGGAAATGCCTGCTTTAATAATATTTCGTAGTCATTTGTAGTAATTGCACGCTCTTGAATTTGTAATGCTTTAGGAGCAAAGTATCTAATGCTTTCTAATGATTCACGTTCAATGCCACCTGACGCCGCCGATGTTGTAGTAACAGCAATAGTTGAACCTTCCCTAAAGGATGAAGTAAAACTAGATGCGCCGTTAGGCTCGGCGCCAGAACAAATTCTATATCGTACTCTTACATCTTCAAATTCTTCTGGCTGTTCACCAAATTGGTTTTTACCGAAATAAATGGCATACTTGTCATCTAGATATGCCTCAACATAAAATACTTTATCTGTTGGTTTAACACCGAAGATTGTGTTTGCCCTTACAAAGATATTCTGATCATCAGTTTCTTCAGCATCAACAAACACAACAAGCGAGTCGGTATCTACTTCATTGTTTGTTAAATTAACTCTAAGAATACCATCTGAATCTACAATAAACCCTTCTTTTTGAAAACTTGCTAATATTTCACCTTCAAAGATTTCAACACCTTCCGCTGTATAAATCCCGGGAGCGGTTCTTCTTGCAGTGTATGATTCATTTGTTACAAAGTTATAACTTTCACCTTGATATGTTGCTGAAAACGATGCATACGTAGGAATTGTAATAGTTGAATCAGTTGCATCATTATCTGTAATAGTAACAGTGACAATTGCCTTTGCTGATTTACGAGATCTTGGAAGATAGTTTAATTCTTTTGCATGGGAAACAATTGAATTCTTAAGGACGGCAGAATCAAGAAACATTTCGTTAATTGCCATATTAGTATAGAAGTTATTTTGATAACTATTAAACGCAAGTACATCAAGAAGAACACTCAGGTTCGACCCTTCAAAGTTATAATCCTTGAATTGTGTTTGCGTTTGTAAATACAGCCTTAACTGTGCCTTGATGCTATCAAAGTCAAGTTCTGTAATTGGAGTCTTTGGATTTGCCATCTCTATCTATTCCTTTGTAAAATAACATCTAACTGAATTGGTTGCTCTGCATTACGAACATAAAAAGTAATTCTAACAGAAACATTTGCCGTATCTAAATCGCCTGAAACTAATACGTCTAATAACTCTGCCCGAGGTTCATATGTTTCAATTGTAGATGTTACTCTATCTTTAATTAATTTGAGTGTTCCTGGTGTCATGTTTTCAAAAAGCATTGCTCTTATATTGCCACCCAAGTTAGGCTGCATCAAACGTTCGCCGCGATCTGTAAGAATAAGATTCTTTATTGCATCTTTAACTGCATCTTCATCTTTAAGCAACGTAATATCTTTCGAGACCGGGCTCATGAACAAGTCTTTTCTAAAGTCAGCATTTAAACTAATCTTTTTCTTTGTCGGTGATATAAATGTTGCTATTGACATTAAATTATTTCTCTTATATCTAAATGAATGAAATCATCGTATTCTTTAACATACTTAAACCCGTTTAACAATGCATCTTCTATAAATTTTGCAGGATCTGACATATCCTTCTTAACATCAACTACAAGACCACTTAAATGAGAATTTTCTTCATTGCCTTCCATCTTCTTATTATAGGCTTTACTTACCCAACCGTCGGTTATTATAATCTTAGAGCCGGTCAGCTTCTGTACTCTCTTTAAATAAACTTTAACATCAAGATCAACGCGAGTATATGCATATATTCCAATACCATCCTTTTCGTCAAAGCTATCTCCTTCAACTCCAAAGACTGGGTCTATTCCTTTAAATACTTTACCACACCTTGGAAGATCTTTATAATCTTTAGCAGTAATGGGAACAACATTAACTGGTGGCTTACCCGTATTTGTAATCGCTTTTCCTGAAGGCTTAGTCCATTGGCCTTCTAATCTATTTATTACCTCTTGCCTAGTAGTTGGAGAATACCGTATAGCGCCAGCTGCTATAGCACTTCCAGTTGCTTGGTTGGATATACTCTTAAGCCTACTTACAATTTGTCCATATCTATTTGCATAATTATCAAGCGGCGATTTAATATCTTTTATTAGCGCTTCTATACTTCCAGCCATTGCACATACTCTTGATATTAAAAACTGTATTTCTTCAATCCCAGGACTTTCAAATAAACTAATTGCGTAATCAATTAAACCTAATACTTTATCTTTAACGCTTTTCTTATTTTCATCTGTGAAGAATGCACACATTTGTTCGCGTGTTGTCATAATACCTTTTACAACAGACTTGTCTAAAAATGTTTCAAAGTCTTCGGTAATCTTACTAGGATCAAAATTTTCAATCATATCTTGTACTTCTTCAAAAATTTTGTTAATTACCTCCTCAATCTTTTTCTTTATTTCTCTAACAAGTTGCTCGATTACACCTTTTACTGTTAAATCCTTTAGACCATCATATGTTCTTACTTTGTCAACAAAATCAAATATATCAGTAACAATACCTTCTACAACTCCAATTAAATCAAAGAATGCATCTATTGAGGCAAAGACAGAATCAAACTTGTCACAAAACCCGCCAAGGATACTTGAACTAAAATCATTCTTATAATAGGCGTCTAAGTTTCTTGCTAACTTTTTGTTGTCGCTTTCTTCTGTAAATCCTGATGGAGTATAATTGTATGCTTTAAGAAAATCCGCCGTTTCAAGATTAGATATTGGTCCTCTAGTCCATCTTGCGTCTAAGTCTGGATAATCTGTAAGATCTCCAATTTGTTGTCTAAGTAAACCGTTTAAATAATCCGTAGCAGTATATATTCCGTCTCCATATCTATTCCTTGCTACTATAAGAGGATTTGTTGCGGCATCAGCAAGAATACTACTAGCAAGATCATCCGCAATTGCATCAATTTGTGCAAGCGTAAATCTACCTTCAGCATCAGTCACATTTAATTTTGTGAGAGCTAATTTGTTTATAGTTGTTTGATCATCTCTGTCAATACATTCGCCCGTCAAAATATTTCTCCTTTAGCACTATCATCAGTTGGGGATAAGAATCCGCCTGCCCAACCCAAAGAGAAGTAACCTCGAGGCATAATAGACGTTGATTTAGCCGGTGGTTCAGGCATAGCAACTTGCACCATACCCCAAGCTCCAGTACCAATAGGATCAAATTCAGTAAATAACGCAAATGGGCTTGTTAATACTTTAGTAAAGAATTCCGGACTATTTCCTGTAGGATACGCCCAACCCGAAGAAAATCCTGGAAGGGGTAATGCAATTGGAGTACTAACCGCCGGGGGTGTAAGTACAGGCAATGTTGGTATAGCAACTGTTGGAGGTGTAGGTAGTGCTATGGTGCGAATTGAAAGAGGGTTAGTAGCATTTGGAACACAAGGACTACCTGGTGCAGAACTAATAGGCAGAGGCGCCGCTAGATTTACAGCATTAACGGCCGATGAGTTAATAGTAGTAGCAGCCAAAGTAGTTATTGCAGCACCTGTTGCATTCAGTCCAGTGAACGTACCCACTCCACCGTTTACAACACTTGCATTCCATATTCCACTAAAGGATCCTGTTGCCGAAAGGATATGCACGGCAGGCGTGGTTAAGCTCCAGCCAGGCAGCCCCACCGACCCAGAAAGCGGCGATGGAGGAACTAAACCACTTGCTAGGTTAACTATATTGGATGCAACGTTATGTATGTCCATAAGGCTTGTAAACTTGATACTCTTATTAGAATATACATCATAACTTAATAACGCAGTGTTCTTTATATTTTGAGAAACAAAGTTTAATTGATTCGTTGCTTCAAACTGTATTTCTTTTTTGCCCATAAGTGTCATGACGCCAACGTTTGCTTCAACTTTAACATCGGCACCACGAATTTGAACTTGGTCACCACCACTTATATTCATTTGCCCACCAGCAGAAATATAGCTTGTGCCATGAACTAGTAATTTATAATCGCCTTCAATTTCTTCTGTCTTATTACCTTTAACATAAACATGAGCATTGCCGTTAATTGTAACAACTTGATGACCTGACGATTCATGCTTTGTTCCAATATTAATTTCATAGCGATCTCCTTGGGCTTTTTCTTTAACAGCACCTACAGAATCTATTTCAATATAAGAACCAGATCTATGATGAATTGTAATACGTTCAGCACCAGGAGAATCATCTAATTCTATACTATGATTTGCTGTTTTTATAACTTTATTGTACGGATACTTTGCTGCATAAGATGGAGGCGGCTCTGCCCACGTATCGTCTGACTCTGCAATTTTTTGATCGTGCACTCTGTTAGCTGCCATGCTTAATAGATATGTTTCTAATAGATTTTCGCCACGAGCTAGCCTATCAGGACCACCGCCTGCGTTAAAGTCTCTAGGACCATATCCTCTTCCTAATAGATCTCCATCTTTTTCTGCAATAACACCGAAGCCATCAGTTTCAGGATTTAATTCTTTATTATAAGTTCCTGGAATTAAACCAAGAACCATTGGATGTTGTGCTAATCTTCCATCAATAAACATTCCATAAACAAATGAATTTAACGGGGGTGGTGGATTATTTGGGTCATAATTACCTGAAGCACAAATCGCCCAAGGCAAATCTTGCGTCTCTATATCTTCGTGTGTACCATGAAGGCCGAAAGCTCTAACTTGAACTCTACCTTCCATTGTTTTATCAACGTTGTTTTCCACAACACCAATAAAAAATAGTGGCGATGATACTCCTGAATTACCCAGCATAGCCTTTATCCCATTCATATTTAACTAAACCAAATGATGTAGTTAATTTCTCATTTGAAACAGAATGTTCAGTGCTGAACACTAAATACAATCCGCTTTGTCTTTTATTCATTTTTTCACTCAATGAAACATCGGGTTCTTGCACTGTAAGATTAATTATATCTCCAGGTATGATATCTAATCTGCCTTTGATAGTAGCAGTTGTTGATGAATTTTGTAAATGGAAATTATATGCTATTCTATTAGAAATAATTTCAGACATATATTGATCTTCGCGCATTTGCATTTCAGGTTTAGATTGAAATCCCGGTGCTGCCCAATCTCTTATTACAAAATGTTGTATTGAATTATCCTCGGTAAAAGTTTTAGCGATAAAACTATCAGTATGTTTTTGGCCTTCTTTAGATGGGGCCGAGCCACTCATACCTTTATATTTTCTTTTACTTTTTAGATAGTCGTATTTATGAACTTTCTTAGTATGCTGAGTTAAATCAATTTCAACGACGGTATTTTTATAACCACCCCCGTCAAGATCTTTCATTGTATTTACTTGTTCATTATAGTTTAATTCTTCAATGCTTTCTATAATTGCAGCGCCTTCTCTTGGATCTAAAGGAATCGTTGTACCTGGAGAATAACTTAAGTTCTTTGGCGTAACTGATTTACCGTGCTTTAATAACCATTCATCAGTTACCCAAAAGTATCCTTGTATTGTTTCAAAGAATCTAAACATAGATGATAAAGACTTTCTACTATATGCCTTTGATGTTAAAAAGCTCATTGCGGCAGCAGGTGAATAATCTGGAATTGTTACTCTCATTTTACCTTCTGATTCTTCAGCAACAAATATTCTATCTCTATCATTAGAAAATTTATATACGGTTGCGGAATCAGCTTTTCCAGTTTCTTCTATTTTGCCAAAGTTCTTTTTAAATAATTGTGTAGCACAATAACTTGCAGACTTATCCCTAAATGCAGTAATAACATTCTTTAAACTTGCATCATAAGAACTTGTTGAAAGCAAATCAATAGTATATGCTTGCTTTTCGCCAGACTGAACAATATCTCTGACTGCAACTAACCTAAGTTTTAAATTTACTTGAGTTTGTAAATCATGTGATTTTAAAGTTATGAATAATTTTTCTTCACCAAGGATTGGAAAGTTATGTAACATACCAATAGAGTCAAGTATGCCAATAGATACTCTATAAGATGCCATAGATAAACCTTGAGATAAACTAACGGCAGACACCATGTTAGTTATATCAAGTTCTTCACCCGCATGCGATTTTAGCGTTGCGCCTTCAATCGTACAATACCCAGGGTTAAAAGTTTCCATTATCGACTACTTACACTTGCTTTAAATTGCGAATTAAGTTGATTTAAGTAAGTGTTATCAAATAAGAATATCTCTTTCTTATTTTCATTAGTTAATGTTTCGTGTTCAAAAATGCGATAAGCAACCCAATCTTCAGGAACAATTCTTTTAATAATAATCTTAGATCCACGCTCAGTACGCATAATTACACGGTCCTCACGACGAAGATAAATTGTCTGGAAAGATTCCGGTGCTAGAATAATATTGTCAATTGCCATTTGCTAATTCCTAAACTGTTTTTATATAATACAAAATGTTTTCATCAATAGTTGTATCTTTTGTCCAATCAATAACATCTTCACCAGTTCGGCCAGATTGATCTGTGTATTTTGCTACTAAATAATCATTAAAAGTTTGTGCATCCATTGTCCATTCATAATAAGGATCTATGATGTTATTTGCCATATACACTAACCAAATATAATCTACAGAACCATAATATGCCAATGCAATATCTTCAGCTCTTTCATTTTCTTTAACTGTATATGGATAATAAACGTAAGGGTTATTTGACACCGCATTTATAAACGAAGCTCTTCGTGTAATGTCCCTTACCTTTCTACCTTGATATTTTATTATTGGAAAATGTTCAAAATATTTACTCATTTTTTATTCTCCTGACCCCGCATCTGCAGATCCTGCACCAGTATCTTCAGGCGAGTAATCTTCTGCAGTTTGTATTTCAATTTCTTGCAATGACATTGCTATATCAACCTGTGCAGGTACACCGCCTTCTGCAATTGTTGGATTACCTTGGCCACCATATGAAACGTTAAAGCTTTTAATCATACATGGTTTGAATCTTGTAAAGTGTCTTTCGTCAACACCTAATAGATTAATAAACACTAT
>Ga0129327_10000895_pt1 | contig 17775 bp, 13 predicted proteins | sample CPBDNA_6_FD_111799 | JGI IMG/M metagenome (GOLD analysis project Ga0129327, IMG submission 111799) | Freshwater to marine salinity gradient microbial communities from Chesapeake Bay, USA - CPBay_Spr_31_0.8_DNA | ecosystem: Environmental > Aquatic > Marine > Coastal | place: USA: Chesapeake Bay... | reverse complement strand
AGCAAGATAATTCACTACGCCGATTGAGCCATTTTTAAAGCGCAACTGTATCGACACTGAATCATTACATTGACTGTCCATTGCTACAGCATTAACACTCTCTATAGATGCGTCGGCTAAGAACCTCAATAAATCGACAAAATGACAGGCCTCACCAATAATTCTACCGCCACCTGAAGCAGGGTCATGAACCCAATGATCCGCAGGAATAAAACCCGCATTAACTGTCATTACCATACTAATGGGTGAAGACTTACTGCTGAGTAATTTTTTTATTTTAATGACATGCGGCGCATAACGTCGATTAAAGCCCACCATCAATAAAGGCTTTTTCTCTAAACCGTTATAAACCTCACTGACTTCAGACAATTCATCTCTAGTTAACACTAAAGGCTTTTCAACAAATATATGTTTGCTCTCTTTAAGCCCAGCACAAACCTGTTTAGCATGACTATTGTGTCTAGTGGAAATAACCAAGGCATCAACATCAGGATCGCTAATCAATCCATTGGTATCAGTTGTCGCCTCTTCAATGCCGTTCTTTTTGCCTACATGCACACTGCTAACACCGGTTGCCGATGCAATCGATTTTAAACGCGCACCCGTTGCTGCAAACGCAGGCACTAAGACACTAGAGGCATAATTACCTGCACCAATAAAACCAATACTTGCTGACTGCGTACCTGAAGCCGGTAAATTAGACCGAGTATTTAATTCAACGACCTGCTGTGTAGCCGCCTGCTCAGCCGCATCATATTCGAGCAATACACCTAAAGGATTACCACTACTTATGAGCTCATAAGCGTCACAAGCATCGTCCAATTTATATCGGTGACTAATTAGTGGCTTCATATCAATACGGCCATCGGCCATCATATCGAGAATCGCTTCAAAGTTACGCTGCTCAGTCCAGCGAACGAAACCAAGCGGATAATCCTGACCGCCCTCTTCATAGTTAGCGTCATATCGACCTGGGCCATATGAACAAGAGACTTGAAAGGATAATTCTTTTTCATAAAAATCAGCGCGTGACATTTCCATGCCTACAACGCCCACCAATACAATCCGACCACGCTGACGACACATGGTGGCGGCTTGATGAATAGGATCATTGCTTTTTGTTGATGCAGTTATTAACACCGCGTCAACGCCACGGCCACGACTGTACTGCTCAGCTACGGCGATAGGATCTTGACCTGCCGATAAATTAACGACCTCTGCACCTAACTGTTTAGCAATGGCTACTTTTTCAGCATCAAAATCGATACCTAAAACTCGACAACCGTGTGCACGTAAAAGCTGCACCGCTACCAAGCCAATTAAACCTAGCCCAGTCACGACTACTGTTTCGCCTAAGGTAGGCTTAATTAAACGAATACCTTGAAGTGCAATAGCGCCAATAACAGTGAAGACGGCAGACTCATCATCGACAGAATCTGGAATAACAGCACAAAGATTTTTTGGCACCGAAACAATTTCAGCATGCTTGCCATTAGAGACAACACGCTGACCAATAGAAAATAAGTCTGAACGGCTATCGAGTACACGCCCGACATTGCAATAACCTAAAGGAAGCGGTGTATCGAGCTTGTTTTTGACAGCATCAATAGTCGGCATAAGACCATCAGTCTGAACTTTCTCAAGCACTTGCTTAACTTTATCAGGCTGAGAGCGAGCCTTTTGGATTAAATTCCCCTTACCAAAGTCAACCAGCATGCGCTCAGTGCCTGCAGAAACCAAAGTTCTGGTAGTTTGGATAAGGACAGAATCCGAACCCAGCGATGGGCAAGGAACATCCTCTAAAATCGTATCGCCTGTCTTTAGATCTTGAAGTATCTGTTTCACAAATATACCCGACTTTTCATTATACTTAAGTAATTAACGCCTCACTGATGTAAAGCATGTAACCCAGCCAATAATTTGGCTTGGTTATTTTTAGATTCTGCAGAAATAAATACATTAGCGTCATGTAGCTGGCAAGTAATTTGTTCATGCTCATCCATAACTCGATATGAGGCATCGAATAAATCTTGCGCCAGCGTATCATCTGCAAGCCCTGATAATAAGTTGATGCAAGAAGAATCCATATCAGTAAGCTTAGCTAGCTCATCTATTTTTTTATCATAAGATATAGCCACATAAGGAACTTCCAGCATTTGCGCCAATACAAGCGCATGAAAACGCTCACCAACTACAAAGTCTAAACCCGCTATACAGTTAAGATATTGCTCTAACAAATCATTAAACTCACCATTTTTGCACTGGCTGATTTTCACCTCAGGCCACTTAAAAACAATGTTAGGAAGCGCCTTCTCAACTCTTTCTATCATAGACCTATCATTCTTCTGGCCTTTACCATCAGAAAATATAAGTGGCACTACCTCTAAATCATTATCAAGCGAATCACTTAGCCTTGACAAATAATTAACAATTTTTTCACATAACGAGTCATCCAACCCTTCAACATCACAGCCAATATTTGGTGGGTAAGGGCGCAAACTCAATCCTATTTGACGGTTTTCACGGATTATTTTCTCTTTTGATGAATAAAGCTTAGCAGTCCATGGCAGTAAACTAAATAATATATCAACGCCGCTATAAACATGCTGCTGACTCCAACCCAGATTCTCAGTTAGCTTTTTTGATTTTTCATCACGAAAAATAACAAGTAAGGCAAGCTTTACAATATTATCTAATAAAAATCGACCTATACGGCTACTAGGCTGATCAAAAGCCACACCCCAAAACATCACTTGTTTACCTAAAATCCGGTAAAGTAATATCTTATACAAAATTACTAACAGATCTTTATAACCCTTTTTGTCATTTAATATGCTGCCACCAGCAAAAACGAGTACGTCCGTCGAGCACACAAAGCGAAAAGACGCTAGTGCCGCCTTAAAACTAAAAGACCTTAACTGGCGAATAATATTTCCAAGTAAAAGCGCACGACTGGCGCTTACGCCGTGGAAGTTTTTAATTTTTTCGGGCGAACAAGATGACACAGAAATATTATCAATCAGATCACTATTTCGCAAAATTTGAATGGCAGTATGCAGCATCGCCTCATCGCCTAGGTTATCAAACCCATATGCCCCATCAATGACAACATTCATAAGTTAACTCGTGATATGAAAATTAATATATTACTATCGTTTTAATTTATTAAGGAGTACCGTAACGTCATCTAAAGTATAGACCTTAAAGCTCAGCAGCAGCACAGGATAGACAAATAATAAAATCGTTAAAATTATTATCGTTGAATAACTTGGAATTATAAATCCTACCATCAAAATCAATAACAAAAGAATTAGAACAACAAATAGCAACCCGAGTATCGGGCGACTCTTTATTAAATTGATTAATGCACATTTACGCACGTTACTCATTACAACTATAAAGAAAAAAAGATATCCAATTATTGTAGCGTATGCAGCCCCATCTATCCCATAAATAGGGATTAATAATATATCTAACACAATATTAATGGCACAGCCCAAACCAACCCCAATCGCCCTGATTCCGGCCTGACCCGAGAAATCTAAAATAGGATTCACAACTGCCAACAAGGACGATAAGAGAAAGTAGATCGATAACAAGCGGAACACATCCGCAGCTTCTCGATACTTCTCTCCAAACACGAAGACAAGAACGTCCGCACCCACAAAAAAACCAACCATGACAACAGGCACAGAAAAAGTTAATGTATAAAAAATACCCTTTTCAAAATAATAAAACCAATCTTTATCGCTCTTAATACGGGCCATATAAGGAGCTAAACCATTACCTAACGCTCGAGGAACCAACAGCAAGCGGACATAAGTGAATACGCAAATAGAATATAAGCCAACGCTTACCGTATCTAGATAACGACCTAAAAAAATTAAATCTGCTTGTAGAAAACCAAATCCGGCCAATGAAATCAAAGATAGCGGCAAGCCATAACGTGCGATTTCATGAGTCTCAGGAGCTTTTGGCGCATCAGCGGAAATACTATCTCTAAATATAGACATCAATTTACTGAGTGCAAAAGGTATCGGGAGAGCCAAGGCTACCACTTTGGCCCAAAGCACGGACTCCGCTGTTGATATGAACCAAGCAGCCGATATTAAAAACACTATAAGCAATATTGATGTGTAAGCACTCTGCTCTGCCGCGATACCCAATCGACCTAAACCATGACTGACTTTCTCAACAAACAAACGAACCACTTCTATTAAGGCAATGCCATAAATAACCAAGCTTAATCCGGAGAGAGGGCTTTCGTAAAAAACAGCTTTAATCAGGGGCGCATATAGCAAATAGTAAAGCCCCGTACACAAAAAGACCCACGGTAATAGCAAGCTAAGACCTTTATGCAGAATCACTCGGCGATACTGCCCATCATCAGCTAGAGCAATAAAGCGTGCCATCGAAGCCTGAATCCCGCCACTAAAAACAATCACCAGAAAAAAGACAATTGCATTGACGAGTGAAAACAAGCCGAATTCCGAGACCGTCAATAGCCGTGACAGAACTACCATTACAATAAGAGATGAAAAGTTAAGAAAGCCCCTTTGCAAAAATGACGCTATCGATGTATTAGCAATTGAATTATTCAAGACAACCCTTTTCAGCTATGCGCAGCTTGTATGTACATCGAGGAGTAATCGGTGGCAAGTTTCGAGGCATCGAACTCTCTAAAAACCCATTCTCGTGATTTTTTACCCAAGGAATCCAACTCTACCTTGTCCCCTAATAATCCCTCAATTCTATCGGCTATAAGTTCGGGAGAATTCTCTGTTATAGTCGCCCCACCACTTTGAATCTCCCTCCATATATCTACGCCAAAAGATGTCACTACTGGCGTACCACAAGCCATAGCCTCAACCAAAACAAATCCAAAATTTTCTTGATGAGTTGGGAGTACAAATAATTCAGCCCTCCGATAAAGTGATAATTTGTCCTGCCCCTTCACCATACCTATAAGATGCACCCTTTCTGACAAACCTAACTGATTAATTTGCTGCTCTAATTCAGCGCGGTACCCTTTAGCCTTGGTATCGTCTGGCCCAGCTAACAAAACATTACATTCAACGCCTCTATCTTTCAGTAATCGAGTAGCATGAACTAGAATATCAGTCCCTTTTTTAGGATGGATGCGACTAAGGAATAAAATATTAGGACGCATATTATCTATCTGGCTGAATTTTGATTCAGCCAGCGCAGTATCTGGCAGATCGAAAAATTCGGACGAATCAAAAAGACAAGGGATAACATGTGCAGATTTTTTAACAATGTACTTTTGACCTTGCTCTTTTTCACTGTCTGCAGTGTAGTGAATGCACTTGGCATCCCTATAATGTTTTTTTCCGAATAGAAACCAAAATATTTCTTTCTTAAGATTTTTTTGCTCCATCGACCACCCATCTAACGATCCATGGGGAGTTACAATATATGGAATATTATTTTTATTAGCAAGCCTGGCGAGTTGAAAGTTACTCAAGATCCAAGGAATATGGAAGTTAATAACTGTATTTTTATTGGCTAAAAAAATATTTTTAACACGCCGTATATTAGTAGGTGTTAAAAAACCGCCGGGTAATCTTTTTTGCTTAAGCTCGATCACTTCAGGCTTACTTACATCAGTTAACCAGTCTTCAGGAATATCTTTAGCATCTTGCGTTATAAGCGTGACTTTAATGCCTTGCACAGACAAAACCTGGCATATATCTAAGACAAATCGAACGACACCTCCGTTTTCTAAATGCAGCCTATTAATGTAATGTATGCAGTGGACATCTTGTGCCTGTATTTTTTTATTCATTACTAAACGCTTCGCTTTTTTATAGACAACTCTTCACAGAGATCATTAATAACTGTTTCAACATGATCTACCTGTACCTGGCAAGTAAACTGTTTTTCCAAAAGATTCCTTCCCTCACAACCCATCACCCTTCTCAACTCGTAATCATTTAGCAGAGAAACACGAGCCTCACCGAGAGATACACTTCCAACATCATCAACTAGAACACCTGTTTGACCGGCTCTAATAATCTCAGCAGGCCCGCCTATATTAAATGCCACCACAGGCTTCGCCATCATCATGGCCTCTAAAACAACGAGCCCAAAAGGTTCTGGAACAGACGGAACGACAATGATATCCATACATGAAAGCAGCTCTGGAATATTATCCTGATGGCCAGTTATAGTCACTTTATCAGAAAGGTCATGCTGAAGAATGTACTGCTGAACTTGCTCATAATAAGCGTCGTCATGTATGCCGCCAACGATAACGTAATGAATGTCATCATTAAATACACATGCCGTATGATAAGACTCCACAAAAAGTGCTTGACCTTTCCACGGCCTAAAATGCCCAATCATCCCCACCAATAAAGTTTTATTAGATGAATCAAGTCCCAACCGCTGATATCCCTTTGCGACTAAATGGTTAACATCCTTTATTGCTTGCAACTCTATACCATTATGAACAACTACTATCTTCTCTCTGTCGCATCCATAATCAGCCAGCTCATTTGCCACGCCATGACTTATAGCTATTATTTTATCCGAGCGACTATTTACAAAGTCAAACATCAATCGCCAAACGAACATCTTAGGTCGCTGGGAAGCCATATTATGCTCATGATAAACTAACTTAAAGTTAACAAAGATTTTTGCAAGAGCAAAATGAAAACCACTAATAATAGAATGACAATAAACAACTTCAATACTATTCCACTTCAATTTATAACAATTTTGAAATACTATTATCGGGATATAAAGTAAGAATTCCAAGTAAGCAAGAATCTTTCTTCCTGTCTTGTCTGGCGACTTTGAATCATAATTAAAAGTTGTCACATACTCTGGTATTTCATCAGCTAAATCTCCTTTCTTATAGAGTGGAAAAGCCGAAAATATTTTGTAATCTGCCTGATTTACAGTCTTTAAAATATTTAGAAACACACGCTGAGCACCGCCACCTTTAAGATCAGGACAATACTCAACAAAAAGTATATTTTTTTTATTATTCATTCTTTTAACTTACCGCCTGCTGAATGACATTCAATGATCAACCGTTTAATTCGTGCTCGCCACTCATCTAATAATACTAAAAAGTTTTTTGTCTCTATATCACTCAACACCGAAGATTTTCTCGTCAAAGTATTACGACGAATCTCACCGAACAAGTCATCCGCTCTTGCCTTAAGCGACAACTCATTATCACCTTGTAATAATTCTTCAAGCTGGCGAATAAGTATTAAATCGGTCACTCCCTCTGTAATCGCTTCCCACTGCAATGTTGATATAACACCCTTGCTATGGGGATAAACTGTAGCATGCTGCCTAAAATTCCCATTAGGGTTATCCCACATAGAAAAATCATTATACGGTGAGAGTGGCCCGCGCTCACCTCCCAAGCCTTCTTTTTCATATCTAGCAATATGAGGGAGAATATAATATGCATGAGGTGATACCCCATCAAGACCACTAGCCCAAAGCCAGAAGCCCATGTAAAGTCTATTTCTAACCGGATTTTCAACATGAGGATGCCAATAAGCAAGATATTTAGTAGGCCCACCTCTTACTAAAGGTAACTCTTTTAAAAACTTTTTAGCGCCATGACTTCCCATACTTATCGTTAAATAATCAAAATCTTGACCTTCCGTTTTTATTTCCGCTTTAGACGCTGCTAAGTCATCCCAGAAAATTGCGTTCATTGATTTAGCCCCTAAATAAGAAATCTCCTCATTAAGTGCCAGCTGCTGCTCACGCTTTTTATTTCCACCAGGCTCATCATAACCATAAAAAATCGGCTCAAAACCCTCTTCTTTAATTGTATCGACTAACTCGTCAGTCAATGCCTTTACGCCTTTTTTAACTACTGGCTTTGCGTACACAACCACTTCTGTCAAACCTACGCTTCGAAAAATCTTCAACGCTTTTTTAATATACTTTGGCCGCCAATCTAAAACTAAAGCTCCATTAAAACCCTTGTCCGCGATATCATTAATATTATTTAAAAATAGTCTTTCTTGATATTCGTCATCACCATAATTATTCTGCCCATTTATGAATGAATTCTTTCGGCCAACCATAGGATCGAGAGCCAACTTAGTATAAATGAACAGGTCATAATCATTTTTTAATTGTGTGTTTAAACGGACATCACTTACATTAATATGGAAATTCAGTACGTCAAGAATCTCGCCCGAACTTATCTCTTTAATCACTAATTCAACTATATAATGACCAGAATCAATATCAACTGGCAGCTGAAACTCAAGAAGCAACCGCTTACTCTCTTTGTTTTCAATACTCGTCAGAACTTCTTCATGATCTGAAAAAAAAGGTGGACTGTAATACCATTTAGTTCCAACTTTGGTCCAGCTATCATCAAAGTCTACCGAACGATCATCCTTAAGCAGTAGTTCATGTGTTAAATACTGCGATTTTTTAGCTAATGTTGTGTTCTTGCCAGCTTGGAACCAAGAGCTTATTAAGCTTACTTCAGTATTTGACTCATTTAACAACCCTGAATTCTCACTAAATTGAAAACGACCATCTAAATTAACGAGAGTCGACACATTTTTAAGAATAAGACTTTTATAAATCACCTCACCCTTAAAAGCATCTATAAAAATATCATTAGAATCATCAACTCTAGCCAATCCCTGATAGTCTGAAAGATTAATTATCCGAGGATTTATCTCGCGCCGCCTATCTAAATCCGAATCTAAAGGGAATTTTTTCTGAAAATTATAAAAAGCAGGAGCGGTATATATTTCAATAGATGCACAAACGAATGAACTAAAATTCAAAAAAAAAAGGGCAGCTAAAAAACTAGCGGCAGGTTTCACAAATTAGCCCTAACTGTCATATAAATCGAAGTTGCCGCTATTTCCTCACCATGAACACCCTCAATATTACTAATAAAGGATCCAAACTGACTGTCTAACTCGGGCGCATAGCCATGCATAGCTTTACAAGTTTCATAACCAAAAAAGTTAGGTGCAAACTGCTTCGATTCGTCCAAGAGAAAAATAATATCTCCATGCTTTTTATCGACAATGCCGTAGCGCTCTCTCTCTTCATCCGACAATATATGACCGACCGTCAATTCGGAAAAGGCATCAACTACTTTTGACTCAAAGGTTTTATCATTTAACCAGACACGATAAAAAGTAGCATCAACGACATAAACATAAGTATCATTACCCGGCGCACCACAACTATCGCTAAGGTCAAAACTTACCCCCTCTAAAACTGGCGCCATCCCATGATCTGAGAACAGAAAATAACGAGCCTCATCACCATGAATGGACATAAACTCCTTAATAAGACGAACAGCATAGTCTTCAATGAGCAGAATTTGATCTTCATATTCCTTACAGTCCATACCATAGTGATGCATTACACCATCAAGCTGGGCAGTTGAAACAAAAAGGCGCTCATTCTTTTCTTTTTTTAATAAACCAATGGCTTTTTCAAATACTTTTTTATCATTAACACCCTCTTCACTGTAGAGCACACGATCGAACCCTCCCTCTGACAAAAAAGTCGGAAACTGAAAGTTACGCTCGTAAGCCGTTAGACCAGAACATTTTAATAATGGTAAAAACCGATACGGTATGGCAAAAATATTTTCTTTTAAAACTTTACTTATTATTTTATGAATTACTCGGTTAGCAAAGCGACTCAAATTGCCAATTGACTCCAGTACTGGCATTAAAGCTTTTACCCAGCGTGGCACAACTTTTTCCGAGTCATAATTCCACTCACAAAAATAACCCACGTCATCTGGCTTTAACCCAGCAAACATTTCCGCTTTTACATTAATACTATAACCAGCCCCAGGCACTGACTTAGAGTAGGTTTTAGCATTAAGACTACGAACAAGGTTTATACCTCGATCATAAGGCAAGGCATCGACAAAAATAACTAATATTGGCGTTTTCATATTATTAATCCAATTTTTATCTAAAGATTTTCGCTATAGGTATAATTATTATAATTCCAACTACAGCAATGGCATAAACAAACATCAACTCTTTCTTAAAGCGACGCCGATGAGTCCATCCGACCGCAGCCCACATCATAAAGTATGTCATCAATGCAGCTTTATATCGCAAGACACCTAAATAAATAATACTTAATGAGATCCAAGTTAATACTGGCAGCCATCGCACCAAAAGTTGATCAGTAAACAGCATATTAGAACTACGAAACTTTAACAAGCCAACGACAATAAATGGCATCATTAAAACAAGAGGCAAATTAATATATGAATAAAGGGCTCCACCATATTGGATCGGATTTTTTACCTGACTAAAAGTTGGTAAAGGAGCAATTGCAGTAAAAGCCATAGCTGGCGGAATCTTATAAAAATCCGTTGGATTAACCACACGTAGATAACGAGTAAACCCACTTGAAGTAGCTAAACCACCTTGTACTTCATTAAATTTAGACATAGTCCCAATAAAGTCACCGCCATATCCTGTGCCGCTCAATCCAAGCAATAAAGGAATTGAAAATACTCCCATCACTATCATCTTAACCAACATAGTTCGACGTGGATCATTAAAGTAGCGCCCTAAAAAGGTATAACGAAACAACGCCCAAACAATAGATGCCCCAATAAGAGGAAAGCAAAAATCTTTTCTTAAAAACCAGAGCAAGGACATAAAAAACAGGTACGCTAATACAACGAAAATATTAATTCCTGAACGAAACTTACACACCATAATATATATAAGAGACATGGTACAAAGCGTTATCAAAGGATCCTTAACCTGCGATGCTGACCAGAAAATAAGATTAGGTAAGATAGCCAGCATTATTGCAGCCACTCGGGCAGACTTTGGCCCAAAGAGCTGAAGCATTATGTAATATCCGAGCACAACCACTATAGCGCCGAAAAAGCCATTCATAATTCGAGAGGTCATCGTGTCGAAATTTAAATAATGATATACAAACCCGTTAATATTAAAGTAAGCAATATTTTTCCAACCGGAACCGTATTCTTTAAAACCAGGCCGGTGATCACTTAAATCTCTAGAAATCTCAGTTGCAGTCTTGTCATAAGCTCTATCATCATGAATAACAAAGCCATCTCCGCCGAGAGAAACTAATGAGTAAAAAATAACGAATGCAGCTACAACTCTAATGATGAATGCCGCAGAAAATACTTTTATAACAAAAGCCCTACCGGGCACTTTATTCATCATTACATAGCAAACACCAAGCAAATATAGCGCAAGAGAAACGCCAAGACTAAGAAGAACATTAATTTCCGGTATATTCATCATGGGTTTAAATCACTATCTCAGTGAGTGAGCGATATTGATCACGCAAACCTAACCATTGATCCACTCGACTCCGATTCATTCCATCCTGTAGAACAAGAAGATGCCCTAAACTTTCTTTTGACTGACTGATCATTTCATCATGCTTACTTTTTTGATTAGTCAATAGTAGAGAAAGGGCCTCAATCATTAAAAAACAAAACTCTATCTGACGCCCCTTTCGTGGAGTAAATATATTAGTGAGTAAGCAAGCCAGACCAAACATTTTGAAATTAACCAGTAGCAAAGATGCTTCTTTCAAACGGCGACGAAAACTAAACTCCAAAAATAAAGAACTACTTACACTTGCCTTTGACAGAGGTTCATCCAAACTTATATCGTTTATGAATTTGCAATAATTAATAGCTTTTGCATAAATTGAAATATATTTTTCCAATAGAGAAACTGCATCCAGATTTTTTAATACTCCTCTACGTATAGCAATACATTCCCGTAAAAAACTGAATTCATCATCGCCAAAATATAACGATAGCTTCAAATCTTTACGCTGTCGTTCCCAGCTATTCAAGCGATTCTCAAACCCAGAAATGAGCTCTTCTGCCTCATAGGGAAATAACCAAGTAGTAATATCAAGGGTGTTTTTGGCAATCGATAAACAGAAATCATCTTGCTCATTCGCCTGATAAAAAAGATCATCTGGCACATCCATCAACAGTGCTTTCATACGATGCAGCAGCACATCATTAAGCTCATGGAAATTTATATTATTTTTATTCACATTTGGCATCATTGGCTTTATAGGCTGATCACCTAACTCAATACCTGTATTTTTACTATCGAATACAAAAATCTTTTTATCTAAACGGGCAATACCATCCCAATCATTTAATACATAATCAATCTTAAATCGCTTACCTAAATCGCGCCTCTTCTGGATGTCAGCTACCTCCTTGGAAAAAGATTGGCTCCGTTTATCCATTTTCTCTACAACAACAATAAATTCAATATCACTATAAAAACATGCCGTAGACTCTTTCATCGTCCAAGATAACTCGCCTCTAGCAGAGCTGCCGACCAATAAAATACCTAATTTATCTCCAGCGAATACTTGATGGCACGCCAAAACAAATTCATTAATCACATCATCAATGACATAAGGATAATCAAACCTTTCAGAAACGCTAACCACGATTAATTCACCTCAGTAGTTAAGTCGCTAATCCGCTGACTAATCGTAGTAACTGCCGAATCCATATCTTTACTATCAAGACAAGAAATAAGTTGATCTGCATACTGACTAGCGGGCTCAATAAATTCATCATGCATCGGCTTAGTCGTTGCCACATATTGGTCAAGCACAGATTTCAATGATCGCCCACGCTCCTCTACATCACGCCTAATCCTTCTAATCAAACGGATATCGTGATCAACCGTGAGGAAAACCTTAAGGTCCAATAACTGTCTCAGCTCGGGATGTTGAAAAACAAATAAACCCTCAACAATAATAATTTTATTAGGAAAAAACGTTTGACCTGTAGACATTCGCCCATGCGACTCAAAAGAGTAACGCGGCGCCTCTACAGAGACACCAGACTTTAGGCCTGAAAGGTTTTTATAGAGCAGGCCTAAATCAATTGCATCAGGATGATCATAATTTTTAATCTCACGCTCATATTCAGTCAGGTGGCTATTATCGTGATAGTAGTCATCTTGGCTTATAATTGTGGCACTACCACGATAAAAATCAGAGATTTTACGACTTAAATGAGATTTTCCCGAAGCTGACCCGCCACAAACACCGACAAAAAAACAGTCATCCACAGCTCTACTTTTACCGTCAAGATGATAACCCCTAACCATAGGCGATTTTTGCATTTACTTAACCACGCCTCGTGTATCAATCACAACCTTCTCACTTAAATCAGATGCCTTACACTTTTTAAAGGATTTATGATCAACCAGTAGCAACACAATATCAGCTCGTTTAATTGCAATATCCAAAGCACATAGCTCAAAATCATCATGTGACTTTAAGTTTGGCTCACAAATTATTAGCTCACCTATATTTTCGCTTTTTAATCGCTTAACAATATCAAAGGCTGGTGACTCGCGTAAGTCATCAACGTCAGCTTTAAACGCTAAGCCTAAACAAGCTATTACCGGACTTTTAAATTTATCTGCACATTTCCTGACACGCTCTATTACCCATTCAGGCTTAGAATCATTAACCTCACGCGCCGTTCTAATTAAATTTGAACAATCTGGCGATCTATCAACGATAAACCATGGGTCAACCGCAATACAATGACCACCCACACCAGGACCTGGCTGTAAAATATTTACTCGTGGATGTCGATTGGCTAGCTCGATAACCTGCCAAGTATCAATAGCCTCAGTTTCACAAATCATTGATAACTCGTTTGCAAATGCAATTTGCACATCACGCGATGAGTTTTCTGTTAACTTAACCATTTCGGCCGTCTTAGCCGATGTAGGTAAAACCGCACCGCGCACAAAGCGCTCATAAAACTCAACAGTTACCTCTGTCGAGCTTTCATTAATACCGCCAACCACACGATCATTCTCGACGAGTTCAATTAAAATACGACCAGGCAACACTCGCTCTGGACAATGCGATACATAAACGCTCTCTCCAACCGCGTGTCCATTCTGCTTTAAAATTTCAGCAACAACTTCATCGGTTGTTCCAACAGGACTGGTCGATTCCAAGATCACCAAATTCCCCGGCTTTATATAAGGAGATATTTTTTTAGTGGCTGCTTCTATATAAGAAAGATCTGGCTTTTTACCTGAAATATGATCAGGCCCGCCATCTTTAAACGGCGTTGGCACTGCGATAATAAACACATCGGCTTCAACGGGCTCTAAACTTGCCGTTAGATTACCCGAGTGAACCGCTGACTTAACCAAGATGTCTAAATCAGGTTCAACAATATGAATTTCACCTTTATTAATGGTATTCACAACTTTTTGCGAGACATCAACGCCGGTTACAGTAAAACCTTTAGTGGCCAACAATGAAGCGGTTGGCAAACCAATGTAACCTAAACCCATGACACAAATCGTTTGATAATCACTGACATTTTTCATTAGCTATCTCGAATCGAATTAAATTTTATAAAAATTTCGATACCATTCAACAAAACGTTTTACACCAACGTCAATAGAAGTATCAGGTTTGTAACCAACATCAGCAATCAAATTACTCACATCGGCATAAGTATCTTTAACATCACCTAGCTGCATTGGCAGCATATTTTTCTGAGCTTCCACGCCTAGGCAGCTCTCTAACACTTCAATATAGCGCATCAAAGGTTGCGGACTATTACTACCTATATTGTATATCCGATAAGGCGCACCAGCGACTGATGGGTCTGGCTGCTTGGCATCCCAACTATCAGAAGTCTGTGCAGGATTAGCTAACGTTCTAACAATACCTTCAACAATATCGTCTATATAAGTGAAGTCTCGTGACTGTTCACCGTAGCCATAAACGTCGATAGGCTCACCCGCTAATATTTTTTGGGTGAATTTAAAGAGCGCCATATCAGGCCGGCCCCATGGACCATATACGGTAAAAAATCTTAATCCCGTTACTGGCACTTGAAACAAATGCGCATAAGCATGCGCCATTAATTCATTCGCCTTTTTCGTGGCCGCATAAAGACTTACTGGGTGGTTAGTGCCTACATACTCAGAAAATGGCATGGTTTGATTAGCGCCATAAACAGAACTCGTAGACGCATACACCAAATGCTCGACAGGATAATCACGACAGGCTTCTAAAATATTTAAAAAGCCATGCATATTGGCATCAATATAGGCTGAAGGGTTATCGAGAGAATAGCGAACACCTGCTTGTGCCGCCAAATGCATAACGCGATCAATAGACTCACGTTTAAACACATCCATAACCGCTGGCTTATCTGCAACATCAATTTCGTACAAAGTGAAGGCGTCTAATGCTAGCGCACGAGCGACACGCGCACGCTTTAAGTTAACATCGTAATAATCATTAAAGTTATCAATACCAATAACCTTATGGCCATCGGCGAGTAAGCGTAAAGATAATGTCGAGCCAATAAAGCCTGCAGCACCCGTCACTAAAATATTCATGATGATCTAACGTCCCACAGCAGCATAATCAAAACCTGCGGCTTCAACTGCATGACGCTCATAGACATTACGCAGGTCAATAAAAGCGTTACCACGCATTTTCTTTTTCAATTCAGCCAAATCCAGACTGCGGTATTCATTCCACTCTGTCATGATGACGATGGCATCGGCATCGATAATGACATCATTAACATCATCAACATATTGCACGGTATCCGGAAGCTCATGCTTCGCCTCTTTAAAACCTTTAGGATCATGCGCTTTTATAATGGCGCCTTTATCTAATAATGGAGGAATAATTGATAGTGACGGAGAGTCTCTCATATCATCCGTTTCAGGTTTAAACGTTAAGCCTAAAATAGCTATCGTTTTTCCCGACACATCGCCCAATAGGGTACGAATTTTCTTTACCATTCTCGCTTTTTGCGCGGCATTAACTTCAACAACACTTTCGACAATACGCGATGGCACATCATTTTCTTGCGCAATACGAATTAACGCCAAGGTATCTTTAGGGAAACACGAGCCACCGTAGCCCGGCCCTGGATGTAAGAATTTTTTACCGATACGCGCATCAAGTCCCATACCTTTTGCAACGTCATGTACATCGGCTCCCACCGCTTCACACAGATTAGCTATTTCATTAATAAAGCTAATTTTTGTCGCTAAAAAAGCGTTCGCCGCATATTTTGTTAATTCAGCACTTTCCCAATTGGTCACTAAGATGGGCGCTTCTATTAAGTTGATAGGCCGATACAACTCTCTTAAAACTTCTTCAGCGCGCGCATCTTCAATACCTAAAACGACACGATCGGGACGCATAAAGTCACCTATTGCGGCACCTTCACGTAAAAATTCTGGATTAGACGCAACTGAGAATTCAGCCTCGGGATTAACCTCTGCAATTAATCGAGATACTTGGCTAGCAGTGCCAACAGGCACTGTCGATTTATTAACGATAACGGTATAACCATTAAGGTGCTGACCAATTTGTTTTGCCGCCTCATACACGTATTTTAAGTCAGCATGGCCATCACCACGTCGGGTTGGTGTCCCAACGGCAATAAAAATAATATCGGCTTTGGGGACTTCTGAGGCTAAATCCGTTGAAAAACTCAGTCGCCCAGCATCTACATTCTTTTTAACCAGCTCATCAAGCCCTGGCTCATAAATAGGCATCACGCCATTTTTAAGCGCATCAATTTTTTCTTGCACGACATCCACGCAGGTTACGCTTGCACCAAACTCAGCAAAACATGAGCCCGAAACAAGACCAACGTATCCAGCACCAATCATTACAACTTTCATAGCTTCACTTCACTCATAATTTAATCGTCATTAAAGAACTGTATCATCTGTCAGTTCTACGCCTTTAGGCGCGCTCGGTTTATAGTCCTCAAGCGCTGATGCCAAATCAAGGCCTACGGCACCAAGCACACGCTCGCGAACTAATTTTAACTGCTCTTCATTATTGGTAAAGCGATTGACGCCACCAATCGTTCTGCCACGAACAACTTCTAAAGCGATCGAATGGTTAATCGTCTGTAAGCCCATGGCATAAGCATGAACCAAGGCAAAATCACACAGAGTATTAATTAATCGAGGCACGCCACCACTAAAATAAAATATAACGGCTATCGCTACTGAATCAAATATATGCGATGCAGCCTCAACACTTTCTTCATTACTAGCTGTCGCAAGTCGGTGTCGAATATAATTCGCTGTGTCTTGCCAGCCCAAAGGCTCTATATGATATTCAACCGAAACACGTTGTGCCATCTGAGCCAGTTCTGGGGCTCTTAAAATATCACGTAACTCGGGCTGACCGACTAAAACGATTTGTAAAAACTGCTCTCCGTCAGCATTAATATTGGTATACAGACGCAGCTCTTCTAGAGTCTCTTTATCCATATTCTGCGCTTCATCGACAATTAATACGGCACGCTTACCATTTGCCCATTCATTAATAAGATAATCTTGTACGTCACGAAATAAAGTCACTTTGTCTTTATTCTCATGCGATATGCCAAAAGCCAAAGCAACCCACTGCGTTAAATCACCCAACGATGCATGTGTATTATTGATTAATCCAATCGCTAATTCGCTTTGATCAATCTCACTTAATAAATGTCGAATCAGTGTTGTTTTACCACTACCGACTTCCCCAGTAATAACCGTTAAGCCGCTCTGCTCATGCAGACCATATTCCAACAAGCTGTAGGCAACTTTATGCTTATCTGAAAAATGAAGAAATTTAGGATCAGGGATTAAACTGAAAGGCTTTGCTTTTAATCCGAAGTGTTGACGATACATAATATTTACGCTCGCCTAATTATAAGTATTTAACTTT
>Ga0129327_10000889_pt1 | contig 17826 bp, 26 predicted proteins | sample CPBDNA_6_FD_111799 | JGI IMG/M metagenome (GOLD analysis project Ga0129327, IMG submission 111799) | Freshwater to marine salinity gradient microbial communities from Chesapeake Bay, USA - CPBay_Spr_31_0.8_DNA | ecosystem: Environmental > Aquatic > Marine > Coastal | place: USA: Chesapeake Bay... | reverse complement strand
CCGTGTTAATGACTGTTGGTACACTACGAACTTTGTAATGTATGGCTGCGTCAATGTCCTTGCCTATGTCGATTTCATCATAGTCAACCTCTTCATGGTTGAGTACAGTGCTGACTGCTTTACAAGGCTGACACCCTTCGGTATAAAATTTTATAATCATATTATTTCTCAGTCATACTTCTGGTGTTGCAGTTCAAGCCAGAGTTCTGCGTAGTGGATAATCTTTTTGATGTCAGATTCAAACTGACCCTTATGTGGTGCGCGAGTTGCGTACTTAACTATGTTGCCAGCACAGAAATCTAATTCATTTTTCATTATGTATTCGATAGGCTGGATGGGGTGAACGTAATGGTCACCACCTTGTTGACGTGCTAGGGAACTGGGGGTGTCCATAGAATTATTTCTCCTTCATTGTCGATGTCTCCATACCGTAAGATACGAGCGCAACGAGCTTGAGTTATTGCATCATCCTCAGTCAGCCCTGCTTTCTCATAGGTAGTTACAATGGCTTGCCACATGGCAATGACACGTTGGTAACTGTCTGTGATATTAAGAGTTGCTTTGGTTAATATTTGTTGGGCTTTAACAGGGCCAATCTTTGGACAACCTTTATAGTTGTCTACGGAATCGCCTGTAAGAACTTGGGTTAAGAAGAAGAAATCAGCAGAAGATTCGCTGATAGCAATCACACCATCTTCAGGGTGGGCAGGATTAAAGAAGTTACACGGGATGGTCTTTAGGTCTTTGTCCTCAGACACAATGATAGTGTCGTTACCATCACTACCACGAATGCCCATAAGGTCATCAGCCTCAAAGGGTTCGCGTAAGACAGCCTTGTATTCCTCAATCATCCAATCCTTAAGAGGTTTTAGAATGAGAGGTTTACGAGTGTCTTTGCGATTCCCTTTATAGCTAGGTAGTACATCAGTTCGGAAGTTCTGTTTGCCTGTAAGGTATAGCTTGAAGTCCTCCACACCTGTTGCAGTTACAATCTTCTTTAGCTTACTACGCACCAAGTCTTGACCTGTGGATTCATAAGCATGGAGAGTCCATAAATCATCGTCCCATTTGACAGGCTCTTCTGCACCAGCCGCAGCTTGGAAAGCTACGATGTCAGCATCAATCAGTAAGGTCGTCATGGTCTTCCATCCCCTTAGAGTTACGGTCTGTTATGACACGGATGCCATGCTTAATAGCAACGTCTTGCTCTTGCCAATCAAGGTAAGCATTCATAGCAAAGTTAAAGGCAAGAGATACCGACACCACAGAAAAGGATAGGCATACAAGTACCAGCATTATTGTTTCAATCATTGGGTTAAAGCCCTCCAGCTTAGGGGATAAAGTGGTTGGATAATGCATGAGACTTCTAGTGCCAGGATTTGTATTTCCTTCTGGGCATGAGAGTCCATACGTTGTAGGCAGAACCTAGCAAAGGCAGCAATAGAACCTGTCCAATACCAGCTAACCTCCATACTCTGAGGCAACATTAGCCTCGCTTGCTCGGGACACATGCCACCCTCAATCGCCATTTCGTATGACTCAAGACACATAGTGTTGATAGTCTGGAAATGCCTACGCCAATATTTATTCCCTGTCGGGTGCATGTCCTCACCTGAACCTTGCTTGATAGAACCTTCGGGGTGCTTACGTAACTGGCTAGGGATAAAGAACTTTGGACGTGAACTGATGTAACGCCTGCTCTCTTCGTTCTCTGAGAAACCAACCTTGTGTTTAAAGCATTGAGTGCGAATAGGAACAGGCGCAGTCATACGCAGGGTAATAGAGGTATGTGAGAATGGAGTCCAGTGCTTGTGCTTGGCTAGATAATTTATCAAACCTTCATCTTTGCCACCATCAAACTCAAGGTTATCAGCAGCAAAGGAAACACGGGCTGCACGTACAACTGAGGTATCACTACCCATATGGTCTATGTATTCACTATTCATTTACGGCAGTCCCACTCTTCTACTTTACATGATGGAGACAGGCCTAACTTGACTCGGTCTTTCGCTATCTTGTGTTCACCTATAGGGACACACTCATCGGTATACATTTGATATGCTTTATCAAACCCCTTCCAATCTGAAACACCACAGGCATCTAAACACTCAAGGAGGTGGGCATCACCTTCTAGCTTATCCAGATACTGCTTATTAACATTCGTCATTATTTCAGACATTGACTTCCCCTTCCCGTAATCGCATTAGTCCCATGACAGTGATGTGCCACATCCTTCCGAACTCTTCAGTGCCTACGGTGCATGTTGATATGAATCCCTCACACGCACACACAGCTACCCACTCAGCGTTAGTCCGAGCGAAGTCACTACGTGTGGTGAAGGGCGTTTGGTAGGCACGGTTAAGTACCTCAGTGAGTTTCACTCCATGAGCTTCCAATCTTATACTCCCCATCTAAAGGGCATTTGAAGTTAAAGAACTCCGTCACCCGTTGGATTGTTAGAACAGCTATCTTTCCTACTTGGTCAGCTAACTCTTCACGCACTGCAACTTGTATCTCGTCATGCACCCAAGCGCATAGAGAATAGTCACCGTCCCACCCATGCTTAAAGCCTTGAGCTTTCATTTCATTCTCAAATTCAATGAGCCATTGTTTACAAACAAGAGCGCCTGAACTTTGCAAAAGTGAATTGAGTGCAGCATGAGGTGACCGTATTGAAATGCGTCTGCCATCAATGGCAACTATGTAACCAGCGTTAGCCGCTTCTAATACAGCTTCACGTAGTTTCTTAAGAGCAGGGGTCTTGTCTAAGAATTCCTTCTTAATTTTTTTCCCTTCTGTCGCTCCACCTCCTACAATCTCACCAACAAGTTGGTCACCTCCACCATATAAATAGCTGTAGATGAATCGTTTTGAGGAACTCCTGTCAGGTAAGCCTGCTGCTAGTTGGTTAACAGTATGGATGTCTCCATTCAATACCACGTCAACGTAACTACCACCGTCAAACCTGTGCATGTAGTGGGCCAAGCATCGTAGTTCTAAACCAGAAGCGTCAGCACCCATCAGCTTCCATCCTTTAGGGACAGTGAATAACTCACGGCACTCTTTACCATAGGCAGAACCTAACGAGGGCACTTGTCCCAAATTAGGATTTTGATGGGTTGCTCTCCCAGTGACAGCACCATTTGAATTGACACGACCATGCAGCTTGCCGTTGTTGACAAGCTTAAGCCACGCATTGTTTCCGTCAGACAGCATTCCTAACCGCTTCTGTAACATGAAGTACCTAGCAATGCGCTGTGCTTCTGGGTACTTAAGTTTAGCCAGTACAGTTTCATCTATCTTAGGCTTACCATTGTCGGTAAACGCAGTAGGCTTCCAATCATATTTGGACATGAGTCTGCTGGTGATGTGGTCACGGGATGCAGGGTTGAACTCTACTATTTTTATCTTAGTAAATTCTGCACCAGCATGGCGGTCAGCTTTTTGTGAGTCTTTATAAATGACTGTTCTCTTAGGAGTTTGGACACCCTCTCTAACAACCCAAGAAGGGAAGAGTGTGTATAGCTCCTGAAAGATTTCACTACGCTGAGTAGCAAGGTCTACGTACAATGCCTGTGCTTTCTTTTCATCAAACACAAATCCATTCTGCTCCTGCTTCCACATGAGTTGAGCAACTGAATGCTCAATTGCCAGAGCCTTGGGACTGTAACGTGCATCTGTAATTTTCTTATGCAACAGCACAGTGACGCGCACATCTTGTACGCAGTATTCCATCATGGCTTCTGAGTAAACATCCCACGCTGCCTCTTGCTTCCCGTAGTCTCCTTTAGCTTCACCGAGCCTGTGACCCCAAGCTTCTAATGCATGTGAGCCATAGCGTTTAGTAGGCAGAGACATAGGAACGAATGCCCAATCCAAAGCTAACAGGTTAGACCATATAAGACGTGAGCAGACTAAGGTGTCCGTCACTTTCTTAGGTGCAAACTCAGGGTAGAGTTTCTGTATAGCAGGGACATCAAAGGTGATTCCGTTGTGAGCTATTAACTCATCTGCTTGTTGCAGCAGAGCAACGCCCTCATCAATCTGAGCAGGGTCAAACCTGTAGATAGTTTTAGTATCTATGTCACAAGCAACTATGCAGTGGATAGTATCTAACTTATCTAGGAAGCCATTCGTTTCAATGTCTACGACTAAGCGCATGGTGTTCTCCATTAGAAGGGTGTGTCAAAACCTACAGCTAAAGCAGGAGTGACAGCAAAAGGATTGGCTTGGTATAGCTTTCCAGTTTCATGGTTGTAGTTAAGTGGAATAGTCATGCCAGTAGACTGACCTGTGTATCGGTCTTTAAGGATACGGAAGGTGGTGGTCTGTCTTTCGACTAGGTCTTCAGCTTGCTGATTACGCTCTAGTCCAAACATAAAGTGACACCAGAAACCAATGGCACGACTGCCCTTGAAGTGGCGTATCGTTACTCGACCACCCTCTTCGTGAGGCTTACCCTCTGGGGTAGCAAGGTGACTGACCATTGTGATAATGACGTTCAGACGTTTAGCTAACATAGCAATAGCAGCAGTGACACGCTCAAGCTCGACTCGCTCGTCAGTGCCTTGGCCTGTAGCTAGGGCAGTGAGGTGGTCTATGTAGAATATTTCTATCCCATCTGCATGATGCATGTACTCAATGTTTGCCTTGACAGTGTCCCACTCGCACACCCCGAAGCTATCGTATAAACGAATGCGGTCATGGGCTGTGATTTCATCCAGTGCAGTCTTACGTTCTTCAGCAGTCCAAGCACCGTCAGGCACATGGAACATCTTGCCTGCACGTTTGCCTGCTAGTAGTACCGCAGTTTCTTTAGGCTTCTGCTCTAAGAAGAACACGCCTACAGTCTGCTCAAGCTCAAACATATCGTGGACAATTTGCTGCGTAAGAAAGTCTGTCTTGCCTACACCAGTGCCAGCACCGACAGCGTATAGCTCACCTTTCCTGCGTCCATAGGTAGCCTTGTTAACGCTATCCAGATACCAAGGTAACCCCCATTCTACGGGTGCATCTAACTCTTCACGTATGTCAGCCAGAGACACAATGCCATCAGGTCTAAACACCTTGGCATTCCAAACTGCGTCTAACATCTGACGTGAGCCACCATTAAGTAAGGCTTCGTTAGCATCCTTGAAGCCGTTGATGTTTCCGATTAGACACTTACCAGCAGGGAACAGTGGAGCGCAAGCCTTAGCAGCTTTCTCGCCTGCCTCATCAGCATCAAACATAAGGATAACTTCGTCAAACTTAGCGAAGTATGGAAGGTTAGCTTTGATTGCTTTCGATGCTCCTGCGGCCCCGTTGGGCAAAGAAATCACAGGGTATTTGTTGTCTTGTACTTGGCTTAATGCCATAGCATCGAGCGCACCTTCTGTGATTATTAGCTTCTTACCTTTGCTATATATTTTAGTACCAAACATCGGAGTCTTACTGAAGTCACCAACGATAGGGAACTCTTTATCTTGAGTCCGTAACTGTTGAGCTACCAACTTACCATCAAGGTCATGCAGTGGGCAGATGTGAACTGGTTGTCCACGGTAGCTGCCGACTTTGTAGCCGAAGTGCTTGGCAGTCGCTTCACTAATACCGCGATTACGTAAGGGACGCACCTCACCTTCTAACATATCAATAGCCATACGAGTCCTTGCTGGTGGTTTGTAGGTAGATGAATCATCGGGCCATTCGTTGCGACCACAATCCATTCCAAAGCAGTGCGCTCTGCCCGAAGCGAATCGGGCTAGAGCATCAGACGAACCACAGTCAGGGCAGGGTTCGCGCCCCGTCATGGGGCTATCGTCTATTTCTCTCATGGCTATTTCGCTAAAGAGTATTCAGCGTATGAAGCCTTAACACCATTCTTCATAGTGGCATTGACCTGATAGCCTTGCTTGTTAAGGGAGTGGACAACAGCAGACAGACGTGTGATTCCATACAAGCCAATGGCTTCGATGCTGGTAATCTTACGGTTGCTAGTGAGGTGCTTAAGGACTGTTTTACTTTGTGACATATTAATTTCCTCGCAGATATTGCGTTCATAAAAATGAAAAAGACCACGGGGATGTGGCCTTTTGGTTGGTCGAGCTATAGTGCTACACTTGCTTTTCTAGCCACTCTTTCACATCAAATGCAGGGCATTCTTTTGTGACACCTTCTAAGTCACGGTGACCTAAAACCTGGGCGGCTGGATACTTGTGCTGCATACCTTTTACTATCTGCGCTAACGCAGTAAATTGTTCAGGGGTGAAATTGTTTTCAGCCACCTTAACATCGTCTTCTGTTACTCCACCGACCAGTGCTATGGATACAGAATTGTGATTGAACCCACGGGCATGTGCGCCAGCAACTTCTTCAGGCCTACCAGTTTCCAGTTCACCATCCCTTCGGATAATGTAATGGTAACCCACCCCAAAAAAGCCTCTATGCCTATGCCATGCATCGACCTCCGTCCTACCGATATTCATTGAAGGTCGGGTGGCAGTGCAATGGATTACTATTAGCTCTGTTGAGCTTCGATTAGCCATGCTTTTGGTATTGACTCCTTTGCGTACAGAAACCCATGCTTCTCACACCACATTGCATATGTAGTAGGAGAGCCTTTGGATATTTTCTGCTTTGGATTTGAAAACACGAATCGAATGTCCAAATCGTGTTGCTCTTTTACCAAAATGTGCTTCTGACGATCTGCCACCATGAAGCGTCCCTTGGTTTCTATATAAATGTTTCCTATTCTGAAGTCGGGTGTGTACGTAGAGTTTCGAGACGGCTTGACGTATGAAATCTTGTCCTCTTCATACGTGTACGCAATGCCGAGAGCCTTAAGCTCATCAGCAACACGCACTTCAAGTCCACTTCTAAACCCGTACTTCAGACCCACGTCTTTAGAACGGTACATCGTCAAAGTCATCCTCTTCTTCTTTCTGCATACCTATTGTTTCAGGTACAGAAGACTCATCGAATTGGTAACCTTCTTCTGCATCAAATCCAGATGCTGATTCATTAGTTCCAGCAACAGCGTTGATGATTTGCACGGACTTCATACGTAAAGAAAGTCCAGCACCAGCTAAAGAGGTGTAGTAAGGGATTACTTGGTAGCCAACACGAACCAATGAGTCATTCCAAAGTGGAATCTCTTGGGTGATAGGTGTCTTACCTGAAGCATCTACTACTAATGGTTTCTGTCCAAACCTACTGCCATCTTTAGTAGTGACGATAGCTTTTAGTTTGAACTTCAAAGTTACATCACCAGTTTCTTGGTCAACTTCATAAGGTTCGTTGGTACGAATCTTGTCCCGTGGTTTACCTGTCTCTACGACAGCCGCTTCGATTGACGCTTCAAACATTGCGTCTAACTGTGCCATCAGGTCAGTGGCATCTGAGTTATCAATGATTAACTTGCCACCAAACTCCCCATCAATTGAGAACTTTGTGTCAGCTTTAAAGCACTTAAGCCACAGGGTGCGGCCCTTCGGTGTAAAGTAAACGGGTAATTGCTTTTTAGATTTTTCGGTCATATTAATCCTAGTTGTTAGGTTGCGTATTCACGCTTATTTGTTTAAGGAGTGGAGAGCAATGAACTCTTTTAGAATCACACCTTGGTTATCCAGCTTCACTATTAAGTCCAGAGGCAATGCCTCACCATTAGCTATAAGTGCTGCGGCAAAGGCCTGCTCTATTGTCATGTCCATATTTTCTCCAGATAAAAGAAAGCCCACTCTGGGTGGGCAATCGGTTGGTCGTGCTATAGTGCTACACTTGCTCAATCAAACAACAGACAGTCTTAAATTAAGGACTATTAGGCGAAAGAATACAGACTTAATAAGGTGTCAAGATAATCCAACTCGCCTTTAGGTGGAGGGACTTCAAGATTCTCACGGTCTTCAGGTAGTAGCTGGCTCTGCATCTCAAGATACAGTGAATGAACTATGTCCTCATTGTCATAAATCTCCACCATGCTGTGCTTTATGGTCATAGCAAACTGCTGCAAATCTGCTGCATGGCAGCCGAAAGAATCATGTATAAGAGAGAACGAAGTTTCATTGTCAGAAGCCTCAGCCATTCTAGCTACGGATAGCTGTAGGTGCGCTGCGTCCAGTGAGTGAACAAAATTCGGGGCGCATCCTTGAGCAGATTTGCGGCTACAAATTTGGTCAGTCTCCTCGGTCAGAGTGAGGTAGATTAATGCCCCACCCATGTGGCTCCGTACACGGTGCTTAGTCACGTTGTAGTATGACTGTAACACTGGGAAACCAAGAGGCGTAGTCCACCGCACAGGCAGTGTCTGGTCGCTACCATCAGGCATCGTGTACTTGGTCTTAGCAACCATTGAGGCAGAAGCCGTGAGCCAATCCATAAGTTTAGCTGGACGCTTAACCGAATCAACCACTGCTTCCCAAAGTAACCGAGCTATATAACTTGAGGCACGAAACCCATCATCATATGAGAATGGAAAATCCTGCCCTGTCCGTGAGCATTCCCTTTTTAATGGGCGCATCAGGTCAGCTATGATTTGTTCGCGGAACCCGTATTGTTTTGAGCCATACGAATATGTCATGCAGCTACGTTTCGCGGCACTTCTGCTGAACCCAAACTTGAGCCACTCTAGTGCTAACTCAGTATAGTTAGGAACAGGCTTGCCCATGTTATTAAGAACGGGTTCACCCCAGTGCCCGTCAGGTTGCACAGAGTCCTCGACAAGACGCTTCACTACCTTGTCAGCTACCAGTTGGTAGATGTCATTAGGACTATCGCTAGGCAGGATGTTGACGTTCTTAGCAGTGCTTGAACAGCGCATTGCCATGCTCAGATGTTGCAAGCCCGAACAACTTCCATCTAAGGAGGTTACTGTTTTTGACACATGGTCAACCCCATTATCTAAGTAGCCTACATAGTCCATGCAACACGCTACGAACTGCAACGGTTTGTCTGCGTCACACCAGCCACGGTTGTCAATCGGGTTAGCTGCAACGGCACGAATGAAGCCCTCGTTATCTGCACACCATTGGACACGTTCATCAAAGGTTTTCTTAGATACCTTTTCAAAGTCGCCAAGGTTAGCTAGGTGGATTGACAGGTAACGTGCGCCAGATTCTCCAAGACGTTTGCCCTTAGCAAATTGCATTGTAGCTTTCATTTCATCTGGCCCCATGCCATTGAATGAGGACACTGCATAGATGCGTCCACGGAAGTCTAGGTTGTAGCCTAGATAGAACTCAGGATACTCAACAAACTCTTCAGCTATGTCTAGCATCGAAGTAAAGGCAATGCGCTTTGCTCGGTTCTCACGGTTCGCAACACGCACTCGGTTCGCCTCCTGTATGTAAGCAGCACGTTGCTCAATAGTAGAATTATCGTAGTCCTCAAGCTTGTCAGGTTCTACCTCTTTATACTTGGCAGGGATAGACGGACACCAATCCCCATTCAAATCCCAAAGGGAAATAATAAGGTCAAGTATAGGCTTGTTAATAGACCACGCTGTTGACTGCATTTGGTTGACTGCGTGTAGGACTACATCAATGTCTGTGTTCCTAAGTTCATCAAAGTAGTTCCTGTTTGTAGTCTTTACGAACTTAACAGGGCGACAGTTATAGGTGTAGTAAATACCGTTCTCAAGGTTGTCGTAATTCCAATCTCTGGGCTGGACAACAAGAGGTTTATAGGTAGGTGAAGTAAGTCCAAGTTTGTTAGTCCTCTGGCTAATCCAATCCATCGTATCATCGGTAGCGACTAGACGTTTAATGGTGTTGTTCTTACCCCGTGACTCCGTCACTATCTGGACAAGTCCAACAGTCTCCATGAGGATAGAGATAAGCTTTTCGCCTACCTTAAGAACCTTCTTTTTAGGCCAAGCATCCCAAGCTTCGATGGTTCCCTTAGCTGCTTCGTCCGTCATAGCTTTGGTGATGGTTCTCATCTTGTGATAGCCAGTTCTTTTATTAGCTGAGTCTATCAATCGCTTGGTCAAAGACTTGTTCTGTTTGCGTAAACCTTCAAGCATATATTCATCTTGGACACTCATTGCAGCAGTGATAGCTGCATGTTGCAGAGTCATGGTTTTGTTACTGATAGAGTTAATAATACTTTTCATAAATAAGTATGCGATAACGTCCACCTCCCCACCCTTCAAAAGCTTTCTTGTCCCTGCTGCATGACCACCCTTGTTATCGTCCTTTTCTAAATAGTCCGATATACCTTGAGCGAACCTAGCTAGTCCATGCACCATCATTTTCTGACCATACTCAGAGTCAGACTCATTGCCTCTCTGCTTCTGTTTAACGTCTTTGATACGAGCTTTCTCAACTCCCATCTGTCTCATGCTTTGTTCAATCTGTTCTTGGATTGGGAACATCTTGTCTAGGTTATCAGTAGTGGTCGTTATCGCTGAGTTAGTCATTTGACTCTCCATTGGTTTGCAGTCTGTCTCAATTCTGAGACGTTATGGGCGTAGCTATCCCTTGGTCTTATATCCCGTTGGGCTATAGTGCTACAGTTGATATTAAGTTTAATCTAATATTACTTTTGTCCTACTTATTGTCCTCGCTTATACAATGTTTAGTCTGTCTCAAATTGTAGACGTTTGGGGCGAAAGAAAGCCACAAGCTTAAGAACAGCCTGTGGCTTACGTTTGAATTCATTAGGTGTCATTGCCACCAGCACTCCCCAGAACAGGGAAAATGGCGCGCCCGAGAGGATTCGAACCGTTATCTGCTCGATGGGCGAATGACTTAACCTAATGAATTCAGTGTGTTACTTCGTTTGGAGTAACTGTTTGGCCCTGCTCTTTACCTTCTTTACCTCCGCTTTTGTCTCTGCTGTGGAGACTCGTTTGGCCTACTTCAAGTGCCAGTAGTCGGCCTACTTCAAGTGCCTTGACTGCGTCACTACGTGCCTTGTCTGTGGACTTAGCATACTTGGCTGTCTGAGTTATACAGGAGTGACCCATCAAATCCTGAACCGTTTTTAGGTTCCCGTAATACTCACATAACCGTGTCGCATAGGTGTGTCTAAAACAATACCAGACCTCACTCTTGCCCCATCCCATTACAGGCCTTACGAGGTTGTCCCAGAACTCTACGCAGTGCCATTTATAGTCAAGCTTCTCAAAGATTAAAGCGTCCCTCTTTAGCTCTGGCATACGCTTGTCGAGCATCTTTGCAACTCTTGGTGTCAAGGGTAGCTCACGCTCTGCATCTGTCTTAGTGACCTCTACAGGCAGTCTAATGACACGCTCACCAAGGCTGTTGCGAACAACAAAGCTAGGCTTGATTGCTTTAGCTTCAGACCACGGCCTCATGCCTGTATCTGCCAGTAAGATAATGAAGTCCTCTAGCAGTTCATTGAGCCACTTAGAGTGGAAGTGCATGTCACCAGCAAGGCCCAGGATTTGCTCTTCTTCTTCAGCACTAAAGTACCTTGGTCGGCTGTTGTTCTTAACCTGTTCCCAGTGAATAACTGGCACGGCCTTAAGCAACTGTCGCTCTGTCATTAGTGTCAGCATTGAGCTAAGGCAATTCAATTTATTATTGATTGTCTTTGGCTTGTTTCCTTTCGCCCTAAGCACCTTAATGTAATCATCAATTGCCTTGGTATCCAGAGCCTCAAGCCTGTGCATTTTACGCTGGTCAATGAAGTACCCTGACAGGCTATTCCAATACTGAATGACCTTGTCCTGATACCCCTTTGATTGCTTGGCCCACGACATGTCCCAGACCTCGTCAAATGCATATTGCAATGTCAAAGTGGTTCCATGTTTGAGTTGACCACCAGAAGGTCTAAGACCTCTAGCCATGTCTGCCTTAGCTGATAATTCTATCGCCTCGGCATCCTTATAATGCTCAAGTCCTTTGACAAAGTCGCTGAACCTGAACCCGTCTTTCATAACTTTTATAGACCAGCCAGTAGCCGTTTTATAAATAGCCATTCTTACCTCCTTTTAAAAGTTAGATGCTAAAGACTTTGCCACTGCCTGACCTTTCTCAGTCAATACTGCATAGCGGTAGCGTTTGTCGAAAACATCAATTTCATATGTGAGTAAAGCGTAGGTTTCGGCCTTGCGCTTAGGTATCACATCATCACTTAAGATGGTCAGAGTGCGGCTTGCATTAGCCTTGCTCAGTCCCAATTCTTTTATGATGTCCTGCCCTGTCACTCGGCCTCGCCTCGCAACAAATAAAAATACTCTTAATTGTGCAGATGTCATGTCCCCCATTTCTGCAAACATATCGAGTGTAGAAGCTAATCCTTTTAACGCCTCGTTCTGTGTCAATTTCATTTTAAATCCTTATGGCTCTAGTCAAAGTCAATTGACTTATGCCCTCCAAGTTTAACGATGTAGTCCCACTGGCCTACCTTAATATATAAGTAACTGCTAAGACAAGCCTCAAATTCAAGGATGTCGCTAATCGTGATACTAAATACTCGCTTCTTAAAATTCCGCATTTATTCTTTTCTCAATATTGTCTATCCCAAAAATTGGGAAGATGGTACTAATTATTGTGTTGGTGAATTCAAGGTGCTTATACCCAAAGACATCTGACCTAGCCAATTTCGGCCTTAGAATTTTATACGCATCACTAAAAAGGATAAACCAAGGCCATTCCTCTCGCATCCACGCCAGCTTTCGACATCTGAATTTTCCTGCGTTTTCTAAAATTGTCATTTCAATAGTTCCTGTTCTGTTACTGTCTGAAAAAAAATACGCATTGTACCGATATAATTTCACTACCTCCATGCTGGTTAATACCTAATCTTATTCGGTGGCTCTCTTTTATGCGCTCAAAAAAACTAAACACTTTCAAAGAAAACCACCTGATAAAATTAAAGCTTGCCTGCCTCCATAAAAGTATTAAAAGAGTTTTCATCGACCTTAGTCAGGTTAATAACTACGACCCCATCAAGCACGGTTATTGCTACCGTGTCGCCATGCCCTGCAATGGTCTTTAGCTTGCTGATAGACACGCGCCTGTCGCCCCTCTTGGTCAGATAAAACTTAATCTTGCACTCTTGCCCATCAAAATGACGGGCCTCTATAACGACCCCGTTTGAGCCGCCCTTTTCTAACTTGGCAAAGTCCACTCCATTAGAAAATGCAAATCTGCGTACAGTGGCATTAGCATCAATTATGCTTTTGTCTAGCATGGTCGAGGTGAGATTAATTGTTGCTGTTGGTTCGGGTAATCTACTAACATTATTCATTACTTCGGTACTCCATACGCAGCCGCATATTTTGCGAGCTTGTTTATAATTTCGTTTCTAACAGTCACGTTTTCCAAGTCCTCTAATAACACCCAGTAACCGCCTGAACCGTCACGTTTTACATCCTTTTTATATATGGCTGTTAGTGGCGCACCGTCTTCTGCCGCTTTGCGCTGTTCCATTAATATATAACTGCCATAACTGCCAAGGTATCGGCCCCAGATTGCGAGGCATTTATAGGCAATAGGCTGCCATTTATTCGGTGTGTTCTGGCTCATTCTGTTGGCTCCTGCATAGCTAATGCCATTAGCTGATTTTCATAAACTTCTTCACGGATTGCATCTAAAAGACCGCCAAGAATTCGGTCGCCTAGCTCGCTCTTATACTTAAGCTGGCTTAGTTGGTGGCTCCTGCCATTCCATTCACATTGGCCCGTTTGCCCATCGAAGCGAGCATCCAAAAGCCTGTACCTAAACTCAATAATCTGCATTTTATAATTCCTAATTTTAAGGTTAAAAGTATTCGGGTGAGTCCTGATTAAGCCACACGTACGCGCATGGCTATATTGGCAATTAAGGCCTTGTCGTGGGCCGAAACATAACGATATTTAGCACGGCCTGATAGCTGTAAATGATGACTGAGAGTTAGGCCTTCTGCCGCTGTAATTGCCTTACTTGATACGGCCAATTCGATACGCTTACTCATAATTCTAAATGCTTTATATGACATAATTTACTACCTCTGGTTTTGGTTTATTTTCTATCGTTTGCGTAAGTTATTAGGGTGCGAATATGCGCTTGTCTAGCCGCACCTCGTAAGCTTTTAATATTGCCTAACCATACGGCCACGTCGGAGCCGCTATTAGTCTGTCCGCACCATATGCCACGGCTAAACTTGCAACCACTATTGCCTGCCGTAATCCATTGGCCTACTTGTAAAGCTTTACGCTCAGGCCGTGACAATTCCCATATATTCACGCTTTTTTTATATTGCGCCATGTTGCTACCTCGTTTGCTGGTTTGGTTTACTCAAAAGCACTAAAACATCTAATGCCTTTTGATAAACTAAACTCTAATACTGGTTAGGCTTTATATTAAGCCGTATGGCTGGCGCTCGTTTCTGCCGTGGCCTAACTATAGGCTTAAGGCAAGCGACCACTAGACCGAGCATAGAGCCGCATACAATCAGCATAAGCACAGCCAATAAAGGCCACGTATGAGGCAGAAAAACGATAGAATTGATTACAATTTGTGATTGTTCCATTTTTGAGAATTCCTTGAATTATGGTCTATAGCTTAAGCTTTAAAAAACGTATTTTGATTAGACTTACGAACAAAACCCGAAGCGTCACCTATGGCCTCACCTTTAGCTCTAAGGCCTACAATCACACCTTTAATATCATCGGGCCGATAGTCTGTTAAATCACCGTCAATAACGATTGCTGATACTCCATTAATGGTATGACGTGCTGGCAATGGCTTGCCACGTTTTACATCAAACACTACCGCTAAATTATCGCCACGGCTCAAAACAATAGAACTAGAAATATCATTATTTTCTGATAAAGAGTATGTAAGTGAGTAGTAAGCTGGCAAGGTATCGCTTGTGCGCTTGTGGTCTTTTGCATAGTCATAGAATTTAGCTAGTGGCGCGGCAGAATGTAACAGACTGAGGATAGATAGCATTAAGCCTACGTGTTTAAGTTTAGACTTTTCCCATTTGATATCACTTGTAGCATTTAGGCGAAAAGCTAGAGCCATATTCTGCTTACTAGCTTTATTGCGAGCCGCTACTACTTCTTTAATAAGTAGGGCCACGAATAACGGCCTATTCTCAAAATACATTTTAGTTTTGGCAATACGTGCGGCAAGCTTGCCTTTTAAATACATTGGATTGCCTGCCGTATTTAAGCAGGCCTCAGCACAGCCAGCACTAGCCATTGCACAAGTATTATAGCCACTCATTGTATGCGGTGCTAAATGTAATGGAAAAGTAAGCACTCCATTTTCTTTAGCATTCTTTGCTATTTTTGGATTGCTTAATGGGTCAGCTAATAGACTACCTTTAACGTCAAACAATTCCCGAGCTAGTCTAGCTAGTGCGGCTTTTGTCATTAATGAGTAAGTATCTAATGAGCTTAATTCAGTTTTCATCAACATGGTTACTACCTCTGGTTTTGGTTTTGGTTTAATTCGTTTGTGCTAGTAACTTGGGGAATAAGTCACTAGACCAAAAAAACTAATATTCAAATTCTACGAATACCTTGGTTTTAGGGTTTAGCTCGATACCGTCACCTATGGCCTCAGAATCACCGCACCATATCGAAGCAGGCCCGAGGTAGTTCTTACGGTTAAAATGTTGACGTATAAAAACCTTTTTAGAATTTTCTTTACGTTTGAAGTAAGAACCAATTTTTAAATCTTTTAATGTAACTGTATTAGTCATTTTCTAGGCCTCGCTTATGAAGTAGGAAAAGTTAGGAATAAAGGAGAAATAGCAATACCTATCATTATTGCAGGAGCTAGAATGCTGGCCATTGCAATAATGTAATTAGGTGTTTGAACTGGCTGGTTAGTCCGAATAATTTTAGAACGGGCTTTTAACTTGCGTTTTGTACGGCTAACAATACGGGCCTGCAATTCGGCCTGCTTTTCTATCATACGGCTATCGTATGGAGTACAGACCGTGCCAGTAGATAAAGGCATGGTTAGATTATAGTTAGGCTTAATGTTGAATATTGATTTAGTCATTTTGTAGCACCTTATGGTTAGCGGTCGCTGGCAAGTCCTGCCAAAACCTGAAAAAATAAAAAAAGCATATACGAATAATTTAAGAATGTAAACTTTAATTTGTAACTAACTCTAAATAAGGTCGATTAGATAGCTATTAGATAGCCAAGAAAATACAGCACCTTTATATAGGTAAATTAAAAACGGTAGATAGCTGGTAGATAGCTGGTAGATAGCTTAGAAAATAAAAACCGTTTCGGGCCTCATTGCTGACTAACTATATAGTGGCTATAAATTCCAGTAGATAGCTAAAGGATAGTCATTAGATAGGTAGAAGAGGTGCAACACCTCTTGCCAGTCCACGGGCCGCTTATGTATTCGCGTGAGTCCTGCAAACGTGGCTGTAAAGCATTTTCTAGCCAGCTAAGTGAATGAGTCAGAAGAGACGGTGTACGCATGGGGGGTTCCTGTCCTGTGTACGTTATAATATAGCCCCTCAGAGTTTTTCTTAAAATTATTTTGTGGAATCAAATACCACCAGCTTAAGTCAGACTATATCAGCATACGGGAATCCAGTAGACTGCCAGTAGAACTAGACAATAATAGTTCCTGATTCAATACTACTTAAGAAAAAAAGCCTTACGCAAGATACCTGAGATGCTCTACGGCACGGCAAGTATTCTTGTATAAGGCTTAGGGTATGTATGCTTAAGGGGATAGGTAGTAGTCGTTATCGTATACGAATCTGAGCGCGTATCTAAGAGTGGTTCTTATATCATATCAACCCTATAGTGCTACACTTGATATTAAGAGTTTTCTAATGTTACATCAGGGTCTAAAACCAGACATCTCCATCACTCCTTTTCTCACCTGTAGCTTGAGATAAGAACTTCTGTATCTCTCCATTGAAAGCATCAAGCTTCTGTTGGGCAGCTATAAGCTCTGAGTCTGCATCCATCTGTTCAGTCCAGTAGTTAACAGCCATTGCTAAGGCCTCTAGCCTGTCATCATGGATGATTGCTCCCCTAGCCCTAGTCAGCCTAGTCATCTGGTAGAACAGGCTATAGGATGGCTCTGGTGCGCTCTCATAGTCCTCTTTAATCAGCTTCTCATCAATGATAAGACGGTGCTGCATCATCACAGGTTCAAGGGTGTCTATGATACGGACTTCCTTCTGTGTGTTGTGCCTCACCTCTTCGATAGCAACAGGGTAAGTCTTGTTAACAAAGGGTGCTAATAGCTTAGAGAACATGCCATCACCGAAGTTACTTTCAACTACAATCATGGTGACCTTTTCAGTCTTAGCTATGTTAGCCAGTTTCTGTAGTGTCTGGTCTTCATAGCCACCTTTAAAGCCACCGCCTTGTGTGTTGTATAGGAAACCGTTCAACATCTTAACGACTGAGTAAGCAGTCTCGTCTTTACCACGCCCAGATGGGTCAATAGCAAGGACAGCCCCTGTAAACTCATACATCTCGTCAGAGAACCACATAGGTCTGTAGAACTTGTCACCAGTGAACCCAACGACAGGTACGTCTTGGACTATCTGTGCAGGCCCACTAGCCCACGCTAGGTCAGCCCACCCCTTCTGAGGGTTTAAGGCAGTGATACACAGGTCAGCTAGTTTAAGTGGGTACTTGTCAGCATCAGATAGAGTAGTGTCCAGCATGAATTGCAGAGCGAAACCAGCTTTGCCGTAAGAAGCTTCACGTTCCATCAGGTCTTCTCTGGTGAATCGGTCAGGCTCTGTAGGCAGGCCACCTTGTTCAGGTCTGTTGTCCTCTATGAAGGGTGCTAAACGACCTTGATACATTGACGCTTGCTTGTCTGTTGGATACCTTGCAGGCCATATACGAATCTCGTAGCCACGTTCTGGCAGTAGGTTGTATATAGACATCTCAGT